>ERZ836877.466-NODE-466-length-71097-cov-7.022170_pt1 | contig 71097 bp, 57 predicted proteins | sample MGYA00519469_ERZ836877 | MGnify/ENA primary metagenome ERZ836877 (study PRJEB31850, sample SAMEA3708809) | human gut metagenome | biome: human gut; feature: human-associated habitat; material: faeces | place: China | collected 2014 ...
CGTCAGTTCATTTTCCGTATGCGTGAGTTCGAGCAGATGGAAATGCAGTTCTTCGTGCGCCCGGGCGAAGAACTCAAATGGTTCGCGCAATGGAAAGAATGGCGTCTGAAATGGCACAAGGCCCTCGGCCTCGGCGACCAGAAATACCGTTACCACGACCACGACAAACTGGCACACTACGCCAATGCCGCCACCGACATCGAATTCCTCATGCCCTTCGGTTTCAAAGAAGTGGAAGGTATCCACAGCCGCACCAACTTCGACCTCTCGCAGCATCAGAAATTCTCCGGCAAGAAAATCGAATACTTCGATCCCGAACTCAACGAGCACTACACCCCCTATGTCATCGAGACCTCGATCGGCGTTGACCGCATGTTCCTGAGCGTACTCTGCTCAAGCTATGAGGAAGAACAGCTCCCCGGCGGCGATACCCGCACCGTGCTTCACCTTCCGGCCGCCCTCGCCCCAGTGAAATGCGCCGTGCTTCCTCTCGTTCGCAAAGACGGACTGCCAGAAAAGGCACGCGAAATCGTAGACGATCTCAAATTCGATTTCGCCACACACTATGAGGAAAAAGACGCCATCGGCAAACGCTACCGCCGTCAGGATGCCATAGGCACACCGTTCTGTATCACCGTCGATCACCAGACACTCGAGGACAACACCGTCACCCTGCGCGAACGCGACTCTATGGAGCAGACCCGCGTGTCGGTCGATGATCTTCACAAACTGATCCATGACCGCGTAAGCCTTGCTTCGCTGCTGCGCAAACTTAAATAAAAGTGAAGGGTGAAAGGTGAATAGTGAATGGCAACAAAACTATTATCTCCACCGTTAACCTTTCACATTCAACTTTTAAATTTATCTCCACCGTTATGAAAAAATCGTATATAATAATCGGCATCATAGTTGTACTGGTACTCGTCGCCTTCTTCTCCGGAAAGTCGACATACAACTCCATGATGACTCTCGATCAGGACGTCGAACAGTCGTGGGCACAGGTGCAGGTGCAGTATCAGCGCCGGCTCGACCTTATCCCCAATCTTGTGGAGACCGTCAAGGGCTATGCCAAGCACGAAAGCGAGACATTCGAGAACGTTACCCGCGCGCGTGCCGGACTGACCGAGGCAATGACCAATGCCGAAGCGGCCGAAACCGAGGCCAACCCGACCGACGAACAGACTTTCGCCCGCAACCAGCAGACCCAGGATGCACTCAACAAAGCTCTGAGCATCTATGTCAACGCCGTGCGCGAAGCCTATCCCGACCTCAAGGCCGACACTCAGTTCATCAACCTGCAGACACAGCTCGAAGGCACCGAAAACCGCATAGCCACCGAGCGTGGCCGCTACACCGATGCCGTGCGTACCTACAACGTGGCCGTAAAACGATTCCCTGCCAATATCTGGGCGTCGATATTCGGCTTCAAGGCCAAACCTCAGTTCCAGGCTGATGCCGAAGCTGCCAAAGCTCCTACCGTAACATTCTGATATGAAAAAACTGTTTTATCTGCCCCTCGCTCTTCTCGCCCTTGCCGGCACAGCCTGCGATGACGATATGAAGACCACATGGGACGAATATACCGACTGGCGCGAAGCCAATGCCGAATGGCTCTCCGAGCAACAGTTGCGCACCAACCCCGACGGCACTCCATATTTCACAAAAATCGTGCCCGACTGGAATCCGGGTGCTTTCGTCCTGATTCATTATTTCAATGATCGGGCCGAAACAGAAGGCAACCTCAGCCCGCTATATACGAGCACAATCGACACACGCTACGAACTTCATCTCTACGACGGAACTCCCGCCGACTCAAGTAAGCTCAGCACGTCGCCTGCTCCGGGAATATTCCGTACCCGTCTCAACAATACCGTACAGGGCTGGGCGATGGCACTCTCCGACATGCGCTGCGGTGATACCGCCGAAGTCATACTGCCTTACGGTGTAGCGTACGGCTCTCAGAATCTCGGTACGATTCCACCATACTCCAATCTTCGCTTCAATATCCGTCTTGTGGATATACCCTACTATGAGGCTCCGCCATACGAAAAGTAAAATCCATATATAACTAAAACGGCCGCGCACCCCTGCGTGGCCGTTTTTCATAAACAATCAATCTAATTATATAATGATAATAGCATTTACATCGAAGCGGCGACTACCGATACGGCTATAGCAAGGGAGATGAGCAATATTTCCATGATCAATGCGGTGATTTTTGTAGTTCGGGAAGCTCCTTTGGTATTGAAGAGGACGCAGGCAGAAGCCCAGGCGAGCGCCCATCCGGCTATAGCGGCAACCATAGACCACAGTAGTATTATTGCGACATATATACCCTCTCCACGCCACGGAAGATTCCACATAAGATCAGGCACATTTCCGAAGTAATACCAGAGCTGACACAGGCCTATCGAAATAAAAGTGATAGTACCTCCGATGAGAGCCACACTGCCGACAATGCCGAGAAAGCCCATCACAACCTTACCTACGACGGAGAGGATCAATGAAAAAAAATTGCGGGGCTCCTCCTCTTGCCCGTTGGCTGCCGCAGTCGGACTATTTTCCATAAATGTCTGCCCGACCGTGTCTACATTTACAGGCTCTCCTTTCATCTCGAGTATCTGCCGCGGTGTCTGGGCCGGCGGTATAATCATCCAGCCGAGAAGATAAAGCACCACCAGAGGCACGAACATCGGAGCCCAGAAATTACCGAAGCAGGCAATCACGGCATAAAGCAGACGGAGGATATTGGCGTTCCAGCCCAGATATGTGGCCACACCACCGAGAACACCACCGAAGATCTTATTCTTCATGTTGCGGTAGAGACGCTTCTTTGTCGGGAAGTTGAATTCCACAAAAGGCTTCGACTCCTCTTCGGCTTCTTTACATGAATCCGTCTCACCGTCGGATGCCTCTGACTCGATATCGGCTTCGCCTGTAATCTGCTCGGGTCGTCCCATTGTCTCTATTACCGAGGCAACATCTGCCTTAACTATCACATTTGCGCCAGAAGCTATGCGCTCCTCGAACAGCTCGCGTATACGGCTTTCGATATCTCCGACTATTTCGGCTCCTTCGGTGCCTTTAAATGTAAGTCTGAGCTGCTGCAGGTAATCCTGAAGCATAAGATAGGCGTCTTCGTCTATATAGAAAATCTGGCCGTCGATATTGGCCGGGTAAGTACGTTTCATTCTTCGTCGATATTAATTGGTGGAGGCGTTTGAGAAGGGAGGAGAATGTGATTTACTGTGTGGCAGATTTCATCCCATGATGATTTCAGCTGATCAAGGAACTGAAGGCCAAGGGGAGTGATTGAGTAATACTTGCGCGGCGGTCCCGATGGCGATTCTTCCCAGCGGTAAGCAAGGAGTCCGTCATTTTTCAGACGGGTAAGGAGCGGATAGAGCGTGCCTTCCATCACTATCAGATGGGCTTCTTTCATGCTGGCTATAATTTCGGAGGCATAAGCGTCGCGATTCCGCAGCAACAGCAACACGCAAAATTCCAGCATCCCCTTGCGCATTTGCGATTTCAGATTGTCGATGTTCATTGAGTTCTTTCTTTGATTGTAGATTTTAGAGGGGTGCTCTCTTTTATTGACACTGCAAAGTTAAGCACTCAAAAGGTACTATGCAATACATAGTACTAAATTTCTCTGAAATTTTACATCTTTTAACACTCGCCACTCTAAAAAGAGGTTTCTCGGCTTATCTTGTCGAAATTTTTGCTATATTTGTCATTATGAACGACAAATATATATATGAACTGTCATTGAAAGTACGCGACTACGAGGTTGATGCCGAAGGTATAGTGAACAACGCCAATTATCTTCACTATCTCGAGCATACACGCCATGAATTCTGCGAACAAGCCGGATTCTCGTTTCGCGACATGCGGGAACGGGGGCTTACCCCGGTTGTAGCCCGTGTGGAAATCAAGTATCTGCACTCACTCGGTCTTGGCGACAGCATGATAAGCAAACTTGCCCTCAGCCGCCGCGGCCCCGTATTCGTATTCCACCAGGACATATACACTCCATCCGGAGATCCCGTGATAAAGGCCATTGTCGACATAGCATGCTACGAAAACGGCCGTCTGTCGCGCGGACAAGCTCTTGCCGAGGCATTTGCAAAGTATCTGAACGAAGAATGAGCCGACACGACGAACTCATATACCGCATAGCGTTCGCCACCTACCGCAACGTGAACTACACCAGCGCCACACGCCTTGAAGCCAGGCATGTGACGCCAGAGGCGTTTTTTACGTTCCCGGCATCCACTCTTTCAAGCATGACAGGCCTGAAACCGGCCTTTTTCGCCGACGACCGGCGCCGCGAGGCTCTCGAGGCAGCCCGGCGCGAGGCCGATTTCATTAGCTCGAACCATATCCGGGCCATATATTATACCGACAAGGACTATCCGGCGAGGCTTGCCGAATGCAACGACGCACCGGCAATGCTTTTTGTCCTCGGCGATACGAAACTCGATTTCCGTCACGTCGTATCGGTGGTCGGCACACGTCATTGTACGGCCTACGGACTTGATTTCACACGGACGCTTATCGAGGATCTGGCCAAGAGTCTCGACGACGTGCTGATTGTAAGCGGTCTGGCATACGGTATCGATATAGCGGCACATAAAGCGGCCATGAGTGCCGGAATCCATACAGGAGCTGTTTTTGCCCACGGACTTAACACCATCTATCCGGCCGATCACCGCGACGCTGCCAGACGCATAATCGCCGACGGCGGTTTTCTCGCAACGGAATACCGTACGTGCGAGACCATACACCGTGGCAACTTCCTCGCCCGCAACCGCATTGTGGCCGGTATGGCCGATGCGACAGTAGTTGTTGAAAGCGACGAACGCGGAGGCGCAATGTCTACAGCCTCGATAGCATCAGCCTACAACCGCGAAGTATTCGCTGTCCCGGGTCGTATCTATGATCCTGCAAGCCGTGGCTGCAACGCCCTTATCGCCCGTCGCCAGGCCTCGATAATAAGAAGCGCCGACGATCTTATCGACATAATGGGCTGGACACCAAAACCGCACTCGGGCGAACAACAGGAGTTCTCCTTCGATCTCGATCCTACACAGCAGACCGTTGTCGATTTTATCCGCAAAAATCCCACAGCGACCGTCAACGATATGTGTGTGGCTCTCGCACTCCCCTACTCACAGATGGGAAACATACTGTTCGAGATGGAGATGGCGGATATTCTGGTGTCGCTTCCGGGCGGCAGATACGGCGTGATACTCAAAAGTTAAATAATCACTAATTACAAGTTATTGACCGCGGGACAATGTTATATATAAAAACCCCCGATTCATAACTATTCACTGACAACTATACGACATGGAACACAAAATCATTCCGGCTTCCGAACTCATCATCAACCCCGACGGAACCATATTTCACCTCCATCTCCATCCCTCGCAGCTCACTGACCGCATAATCCTTGTCGGCGATCCGGGCCGCGTCGACATGGTGGCATCATTCTTCGACACAAAGACATTCGAAGTATCAGCCCGCGAATTTCATACCATAGGCGGTACATACAAGGGTAAACCCATCATGTGCCTCAGCCATGGTATCGGTCCTGACAACATAGATATAGTAATCAACGAACTTGATGCTCTGGCTAACATCGACTTTGAAACACGTGAGGTCCGCGCCGAGAAACGCCGCCTCACAATGGTAAGAATCGGTACATCGGGCGCGCTCCAGCCCGAATTATCCCTCGGCACTCCCGTCATAGCCGAAAAGTCACTCGGATTCGACGGTGTTCTGAACTACTATGCCGGACGTAACGAAGTTGCAGATCTTGACTTCGAAAAGAAATTCTGCGAACACACCGGCTGGAATCCTCTCTGGGCAAAGCCTTATATCGTTAGTGCCGACGAAGAACTTGTCGACAGAATAGGACGCGATGACATGGTGCGCGGCAACACGATCTCGGCTGTAGGCTTTTACGGGCCTCAGGGACGCGAACTGCGTCTGCCGCTCGCCAATCCCGACCTCAACCGCAGAATTGAGGAATTCGAATACAACGGCCGCAAAATCACAAACTACGAAATGGAAAGCGCGCCTCTCGCCGGTCTGGGCCGCCTGATGGGTCACCGTTGTATGACCGTATGTTCCATCATCGCGAACCGCTACAAGACCGAAGCCAACCCCAACTACAAGCAGGGCATACGCGACCTCATCGCCGTAGTCCTCGACCGCATCTAAATAATAATGGCCATAATGCCGGAACACGACATTATGGCCATTGTTATATCCTTTTGTCTTTATTGCTCGCAGTCAACACAGGCGCGAGCAGCCACAAGAGGCTTGATGATAGCCACACAAGCCAGATGGGCAGGATGGCCGGCATAAGCCTTGAGGTCATCGAAATTATTACAGATAGCCGTGAGGGTGACAGTCCAGTTACCTTCGATACCACTGTTGTCTATGGCCACTTCCATTGATTTAAGCTCCGCAATCTGTGCGGGAAGAGCTTCAAGACCGGCTTTGAAATCGGCGGCAGCCCCGGCAACGGCCTCGGTGTCTCCTTCAAGCCTGAACATTACTACATGCTTTACCATATTTTAAGCTTTTAAGCTAACGAGCTGACAGGCCGACAGGCAGCCTTTGAATCCAAGCCCGATTATTATTAATTATTTATTAAAATGCCTATTAACCCGATGATCTATTTGGAGTAGAGCCGCTCGCGGGCTTCGGCTACACGGGGGTCGGTGATATAGTCGTCGTACTCTGTGAGTTTGTCGATTATACCGCCTGGAGTAAGCTCGATTATTCGGTTGCAGACAGTCTGAATGAACTCATGGTCGTGCGAGGCCATGAGTATGTTGCCCTTGAATGCCTGAAGAGTATTGTTGAACGCCTGTATCGATTCGAGGTCAAGGTGGTTGGTGGGCGAATCGAGCACGAGGGTATTCGCATCACGCATCATCATACGTGCTATCATGCAACGCATTTTCTCACCGCCGGAAAGAACAGAAGCCTTTTTGAGCACATCTTCGCCCGAAAAAAGCATTTTGCCAAGGAAACCCTTGAGATAGATCTCGCTCGAATCATCGCTGAACTGGGCAAGCCAATCCACAAGATTATAGTCGGTATTGAAGAATTCCGAATTGTCAAGAGGAAGGTAAGCCGTCGTGATCGTCTGGCCCCATTCGAAAGTTCCTTCATCGGGTTTACGCTTGCCGTTGATGATCTCGAAGAGAGCCGTCATGGCGCGCGGGTCGTGGCTGAGGAATGCCACCTTGTCGCCTTTTTCAATCTGGAAATTCACGTCGCGGAAGAGCACTTCGCCGTCCACGCTCGCCGTAAGGCCTTTGACTTCAAGAATCTTGTTGCCTGGTTCACGCGAAGGAGTGAATATAATACCGGGATATCGGCGTGAAGACGCCTGTATTTCCTCGATATTGAGCTTTTCAAGCATTTTCTTGCGTGAGGTCGTCTGTTTGCTCTTGGCCACATTGGCGCTGAACCGACGGATAAATTCGAGAAGTTCGGCCCGCTTTTCCTCGGCCTTCTTGTTGGCTTGCTGCTGTTGACGCAAGGCCAGCTGCGAACTCTGATACCAGAACGAATAGTTGCCGGCGAAGAGCTGCAGACGATTATAATCGATGTCGAGAGTATGGGTGCACACACTGTCGAGGAAGTGACGGTCGTGGCTAACAACAAGAACCGTATTCTCGAAATTGCTCAGATATTGCTCCAGCCATGCCACAGTATCAAGGTCAAGGTCATTGGTAGGCTCGTCGAGAAGCAGGTTGTCGGGATTGCCGAAAAGCGCTTTGGCAAGAAGCACGCGCACTTTCTCGTTGGCGCTCACATCGCGCATCAGCATGTAGTGGCGGTCTTCCTTTATACCGAGACCGCTTAGAAGAGCAGCGGCATCGCTCTCGGCATTCCAGCCCTCGAGCTCGGCGAATTTCTCCTCAAGCTCTGCCGCACGCACACCGTCTTCATCATTGAAATCGGGTTTGGCATAAAGAGCGTCTTTCTCCTGCATTATATCCCATAATACCGTATGGCCGCGGAGCACGGTTTCGAGCACGGTACAGTCATCGAACTTGAAGTGATCCTGTTCCAGCACACTCATACGCTCGCCCGGACCCTGCGACACAGAGCCTGTAGTCGGAGTAAGCTGACCGCTCAGCATACGCATTAGAGTCGATTTGCCGGCACCGTTGGCACCGATTATACCATAGCAGTTACCGGGTGTGAATTTGAGATTCACATCCTGAAATAGCGGCTTCTTGCCGAACTGGATTCCTAAATTTGTTACCGTTATCATTGTACCTTACTCGAATAAATGTTTGCTGAGGCGTCGCAAAGCCTCCACTTTGTCTTCGGCGCGCACAAGCACCGAAATATTATAGTTGCTGCCGCCATAGGAAATCATGCGCACGGGAATATCGCCGAGCGCAGCGAGCACACGGCCTTCAAAGCCGGTATTGTGCCACTCCAGATCGCCCACAATACAGATTATGACCATATTGCTGTCTACACTGACGGTGCCGAAAGCCTTTAATTCATCGACAATAGCGGCAAGGCGCGAATCATCGTCAATGCTCAGGGTCACTCCGACCTCGGATGTTGCCATCATGTCGATACTGGTGCGGTATTTTTCAAATGTTTCGAAAACCTTGTGAAGGAAACCATAGGCAAGCAGCATACGGCCGCTCTTTATCTTGATCGCAGTGATACCATCTTTGGCCGCCACTGCCTTTATGGTGCCGTCGGGACGTGTATTGTAGATCAACGTTCCGGGGGCTTCCGGCTCCATCGTATTGAGCAGGCGCACGGGTATGTCGTGGAGCTTTGCAGGAAGTACACACGCCGGATGAAGGATCTTGGCTCCGAAATATGCCAGTTCGGCGGCTTCTTCAAAATGAAGCTCGCTTACAGGGCGCGTATTCTCGACATAACGCGGATCATTATTGTGCATGCCGTCGATATCGGTCCATATCTGTATTTCCTCCACATCAAGCACGGCTCCCACGATAGATGCGGTATAATCGCTGCCGCCGCGACGCAGATTGTCGGTCTTGCCGGAGCTGTTGCGGCATATGTATCCCTGCGTTATATATACGTCAGCGCCCGGATTGATTTCGAGCAGACGCCGCACTCCTGAGGATATATAGGCCATATCAGGCTCACCGCCCTCGCCGGTACGCATATAGTCGAGTGCCGGAAGCATGACCGAACGCACACCTCGCTCGGTGAACAAAGCCTGCATCATGGCCGTAGACATCAGTTCGCCCTGGGCAAGAATCTCTTTTTCGGCATCAGTACCGAATTCCTTGTCGAAATAATAGCGTATTGTCGAAAAACAACGCTCCACGGCATCGGCTGCATGAAGACGGGCCTCATCAGATTCAAGAAGTTCATGTAATACCGCGTCATACTTGGCCGAAAGTGCGTTGAGAGTCTCCTGTGCACCCGGAACATTGCCTTTGTAAAGATATTCCGATATTTCGACTAAAGTATTGGTAGTTCCGGACATAGCCGACAGAACTACGATATCACCCTTTGACCTGCACACCAGGTCTGCGACATGTTTTATGCGTTCGGCACTTCCGACCGAAGTGCCGCCGAATTTAAGTACTTTCAATTCTCGATTATATTTAAAAAATCCCGCCTCAGAAAGCAGAAGCGGGATTGAAGAGGTACCAAGCAGAATCGAACTGCTGTACACGGTTTTGCAGACCGTTGCCTAACCACTCGGCCATGGTACCATCGGTGGGTTTGCGGGTGCAAAGATACGACCTTTTTCCCGTTTCCGCAAATTTTCCTCAAAAAAAATTTTATAAAGCAAAAAAATCAGCCGAAAAGGGCGCGGAAAGCGTCGGCAACCTTGGCCACAGGGTGAAGGCGGATCGCAAGTTTTGAAGAGTCGAAACCTTTGAGAGGAGCGGCGGGAATAAGGATATCGGTCATACCGAGTTTTTCAGCCTCGAGTATGCGCTGCTCTATGCGGGTAACAGGGCGTATCTCACCGGTGAGACCGACTTCACCGGCCATGCACCAGCCGCGTGGTATATTCATGTCTACATTACTCGACAGGATCGCCGATATGATGGCAAGGTCGAGTGCAGGATCATTGACCTTAAGACCGCCTGCGATATTCAGGAACACGTCTTTTTGTCCGAGTTTGAAGCCGACACGCTTCTCGAGCACGGCAAGGAGCATGTTCATTCGCTTGGCGTCGAATCCGGTGACAGATCGCTGAGGAGTGCCGTATGCAGCTGTGCTGACGAGGGCCTGAACCTCGATAAGAAACGGCCGTATGCCCTCGAGAGTCACACCGACCGCCACGCCAGAGAGCTCGCTGTCGGCATTGCTCATAAGCATTTCCGACGGATTCGACACCTCCCGGAGACCACCCCGGCACATTTCGTAGATGCCGAGTTCCGAAGTGCTTCCGAAGCGGTTTTTTGTGGCGCGTAGCAGGCGGTAGAGATATTGCCTGTCACCCTCGAACTGCAGGACGGCATCTACGATATGCTCAAGCACTTTCGGACCTGCGAGCGAGCCTTCCTTGGTGATATGGCCTATCAGAATGACAGGCACGCCACTGTCCTTGGCATATCGGAGAAGAGCTGCGGCACATTCACGCACCTGCCCCACACTGCCGGCGGATGATTCCAGAGCCTCAGAGGCTATTGTCTGTATAGAGTCGATGACGAGAATCTGCGGTGCGATCTCCTCTATATGGCTGAATATATTTTCGAGCGAGGTCTCGCCCACAATAAAGAGATTGTCGCTGCCGCGACCTATTCGGTCGGCCCTCAGCTTGATCTGAGTCGGACTTTCTTCGCCGGAAACATACAGAATGGTCCTGGATCGTATAGAGAGCAGATTCTGAAGCACCAAAGTGGACTTTCCGACTCCTGGTTCTCCTCCGATAAGTACTATCGACCCTTTGACAAGACCTCCGCCGAGCACACGGTTCAGTTCCTGACTGGGCATTGCAATGCGAGGCTCATCGACAGCCTCGATATCGTTGACCGCACGGGCCTGCGATTTACGGCGTCCGCCGCCTGTGACAGCCGAGACACCCGGTGAGGACGACACTTTCTCCTCGACCATAGTATTCCATTCGCCGCACGCGGGACAACGGCCTGCCCATTTCGGAGAATCGGCTCCGCAGGCAGTGCAGAACCACATGGTTTTCTGTTTCGTTTTAGCCATTTGACTGTCGTTGACGGAATTGGGAAAGAACAATGGCCGTAGCCACACTTACATTGAGACTTTCACTGACACAGCCCTCGCCATAAGGCGGTATGAAAAGTTTTCGGCTGATATGCGCGGCGACAGCCGGCGACACACCGCTACCCTCATTACCCATAATCACTATGCTACAAGGCTGCAGGGGCGCGGTGTAGATATTGATACCGTCGAGAAATGTGCCATATACCGGTACGTTCCGCAGACCCGCGAGGTATTCGGCAAGATCGGTATAGACCACACGCACACTGGCGACAGCACCCATCGAAGCCTGGACAGTCTTCGGATTGTAGATATCGACCGTATCGCGCGAGGCTATGACAGTGCGCACACCCATCCAGTCGGCAGTGCGAAGTATGGTGCCCATGTTTCCCGGATCCTGAACCCGGTCGAGAGCGAGCACCAGACCGGTTGCGAAAATTTCGGCTGACGGCAGACTTTCGTCCTTGACCGGCAGCTCGAAAAAGGCGATGACAGGGGGCGTGGCGCTAAGACGCGTTATCTCGCGAAGGAATCCACGCTTCACACGGATTGCGCCGGCGAAATCAATATCCGATTCAGCCTCTACAAAAATGTATCGGGGCCTGTAGCCGCCTTCAATGAGAGTCTCGACACATTTGCGTCCTTCGGCAACGAACATGCCGCTGCGACGACGACCTTTGGCGTCGTCAAGCGAGGCAAATTCCTTGGCAAGGGCTTTAGTCAGGACAAACTCACCATTCATATCCGGCCTCATCTACAAGTTTACGGTCTTCCGCAATAGTCGAGCCAAGAGTGGTCAGCAAATCGCCTACAATGGCGCCGTTGATACCGATTTTCATGGCCCGGAGCATAGCTTCGCGGCTGAGACGAGCGCGCCCTCCGGCAAAACGCAACTGAACGTGAGGATGCGCGAAACGGAAAAGTGCCACAGTGAGCAGAATCTCGTCCTCTTCTATCAATGGCGTGTTCTCAAGCGGTGTACCCGGAATAGGCGAAAGAATATTGATGGGAATTGACACCGGACGAGCCTTACGAAGCGTTATAGCCAGCTCCATGCGCTGACTGCGTGTTTCGCCCATGCCTATAATACCGCCGGAGCATACCTCGAAGCCAAGGCGATGCGCGGCTTCGATGGTCGCCAGTTTATCGTCTATCGTATGAGTGGTACACAGCGTGGCGAAATACGACGGCGCAGTCTCGAGGTTGCAGTGATAGCGGTGTGTCCCGGAATCCCAGAGCTGCTTTAACTCCTCCTCATTGAGCAAGCCTAACGAGGCACATGTATTTATGCCATCTTCAGTGCGTATTTCCTTAAGGAGTTTGCAAATACTCTCGAGGGCCTTCCCTCGCACGGCACGCCCGCTTGCCACGAGAGAAAAGCGGCCTATGCCTCGCTCGGCATTGTAGCGCGCCACCTCGAACGCCTCGTCGCGGTCAACGAGAGCATAACTCTCACATCCGGTATTGAAATGCGCCGACTGGGCGCACCATTTGCAGTTTTCCGAACAACTGCCCGAGCGGGCGTTGACAATAGAACACGTATCGAACTTATCAGGACAGAAACGGCGGGTGATCTCGCCGGCTCTCTCTTCGATAAGAGCTATGGCTTCCGGAGTTTTGACATCTGCAAGCCTATATAATGTTTCTTCATCGAGGTTCTCGCCCGCAAAAATGCGGGAAGCACAGGCCTCGACAAACTCGATTTCGCTTTTTCCCATTTTGCAAGAATAATTTAGGCACCTACTTATTATACAGATAGCGTTTTATGGAGCGCTTTGGAGTTTTCTCAAATTCTTCTTTCATTATGCGAAAATCACGCACCTGACTAAACGCCGGAATCTGGGAATTGAGCACAGCCACATTCTTTTTCATAGCAGCCTCGATGGCAGCCTCGTCAAGACCGTCCTTGCGGGCCGTATCGTAATCAGGATGGATCAGGGCTGTGAGTTTGCCATGGTCATCTATAATAAGCGATTCGGCGACCAAAGGCAGATTATTGAGTTTCTGCTCCAGTTCCTCGGGATAGATATTCTGGCCCGACGGACCAAGAATCATATTCTTGTCGCGGCCCCGGATATAGATAAAGCCATCGGGATCGACGGTACATATATCACCTGTGTTCATCCAGCCGTCGGAATCAATGACGGCACGCGATGCCTCTTCATTGTGATAATATCCTTTCATCACATTCTGTCCACGCACAAAAAGGACACCCGGCCGGTTTGCCGGATCATCGCTCGCCACCCGGGCCTCCATGCGGTCAACAATACGACCGCACGCTCCGGGGCGCTGCTCGTTCCACGGCGCATAACCGATCAGCGGGCCGCATTCGGTCATACCGTAACCGACGGTAAAGGGAAACTGTATCCGGCGCAGAAATTTCTCAACATCGGCACTCACAGCAGCTCCACCTATGATCAACTGCTGAAGCCGGCCTCCGAAAGCATTGATAAGCTGGGTCTTGACTTTTGCCAGCACTTTATCGTCAATAAAGGGTGTATGGAGCAAGACCTTCATCATCGGCTTGTTGAGCACCGGAAATACTTTTGTCTTGACAATCTTCTCTATGATAAGCGGTACAGCCACTATAAGTTTGGGGCGTACTTCGGCAAAAGCGTCAAGGAGTATCTTCGGAGACGGCGTACGAGAGAGAAAATATACATGACAACCCTTGACGAACGGATGAAAGCATTCGATCATAAGACCGAACATATGTGCCTGCGGCAGAATCGACACCATTCCGTCGCCCGGTTTCAGGAAGGTAAGACCGTCGATAGAATACTGGAGATTGCTCCACACATTGCGGTGTGTGAGCATTACACCTTTTGAAAATCCGGTCGACCCCGCTGTATAGTTGATAATTGCCACGGAATCAGGATCTATATCGGGATAAACGACCATATCGGGGGTAAATCGCTCCGGATAGCGTTCTCCGAAAAGAAGATTGAGATGCTCGCGGGCTTTTGACAGTTTTTTAGAGCGGCTGAACAATATGGAATAATCATCCACAAGAACCGCCCCCTCAAGCTTAGGCAGAGTATCGGCTTCGAGCTTATCCCACACACCGGCATCTGCAAAAAGCATATGACTGTCGCTGTCGTCGACGAGATGCGACACTGTATCGGGCTTGAAATCATGAAGTATAGGCACAGCCACAGCTCCGTATGTGATCGTTGCCAGGACGGCCATAGCCCATTGCGAGCAGTTGCGGCCGCAGAACGCGATCTTGTCGCCGGGCTTTATGCCGGCCTCGTCGAAAAGTATGTGCAGTTTGGCAATTTTACGTGCCACATCGCAATAGCGGTATGTGTCGCCGTGAAAGTCGGAGAATGCGGGCGTACCCCAGTTTTCGCGTATCGCCTGCGTAAAATATCTGATGGCTGTATCTTGTGATGTCATAATCAATCTTGCTTCAATAATACTTAATTGAAACTATCGCAGAGTCATAAAAGTTCTGTCAGGGCTTTTTGAAACGCTTCTGAAGATACTGACGTAACGTACTGAAGGACCCTACAGTACTCTTTGGCGGAGTAATGGCGGCAAGAAGAATGTCGCGTAGTTTCGACGGTCGGCGACGGTCGTTGATCCGCGAAGGATCCTCGATTTCATCGCTGTGATATACCTTGACTTCACGTTCGCCCGAAACGGCTGCCAGAGCATTCTCAACCAGCGTCATGAGTTCATCCTCGCCAGGATAAACATATATCGGGGCGATAAAATCGGTATATTCGGCAATAAAATCGGTGATACGCTGGCTGTGCGCAATTCCCCCGGTGAGAAGGATCGCATCCACATCTCCCTTGAGGGCTATCGACATCGCGCCGATCTCCTTCGACACCGTATAGACCATGGCTCGCAGTATGAGCATGGCATGAAGATCTCCGGCGTCTATTCGTTCGAGGACTTCCGGCACGGATGTAGTGCCGAGATGAGCCATAAGACCGCCGGCGCCATGAACGAGACGCATCAGTTCCTCTTCCGTATATTTACCGGAAAAACAGAGTTTGACAAGCGGACCGGGAGGAAGCGAACCCGAACGCTCGGGCGAGAAGGGGCCGCATCCGTCGAGGGCATTCGTAGTATCGATAACGCGTCCTTTACGATGTGCGCTCACGGTGATGCCACCACCCATATGACAGACGATCAGATTAAGATCGTCATACTTCTTTTCCGATTCACGGGCAAAGCGACGTGCAATAGCTTTCTGGTTGAGAGCGTGAAAGATCGATTCGCGGGGAAGTTCCGGAACACCGCTGATACGGGCATAGGGAATCATTTCGTCGACTACGACAGGATCGGCAATGTATGCTTTCACCCCGATTTCATCAGCGATATCCCGTGCTATAAGACCGCCGAGATTTGAGGCATGCTGCATATGGGCATTTTCGAGATCATGGCGCAACTCGTCGTTGACCTCATAGACACCGCTTTCGACAGGTTTTATGATGCCTCCGCGGCCGATAACGGCCGATAGACTGTGCAGATCAATGCCTTCGCGTCTGAGGGCTTTTTCAATCAGAGCCTTACGCCATGAGAACTGGTCGAGAAGATGAGGAAACCGGCTCAACTCTTCACGCGAATGGTCGATGGTAAGCTTAAAGCGTGGAGAAAGATCGTCGTAAACAGCAATTTTTGTCGACGTCGATCCGGGATTTATGGCAAGTATTCGATGCATGATTTTCATTTTTTAGCCAGACATGCCAGTGCGATAGAGAAGAGTTTTGTCCGCGGAGTGTCTCCACGCGATGTGAGCACGCATGGAGCTGTCGTACCGACAACCATAGCGGCTATATCAGCTCCGGCAAGATGTGTGGCTGATTTAAAGAAAACATTTCCTGATTCTATATTCGGGAAAAGGAGACAGTCGGCATCGCCGGCCACCGACGAACCTTTGACCGTCTTGACTTCCGCGGCCTCTTTCCACAAAGCCACATCAAGCGAGAGAGGACCGTCGACAATCACGTCGCCGAGCTGGCCGCGATCAGCCATTTTGGCTATTATTGCGGCTTCTGTAGAAGACGGCACTGTCGGAAGCACCTGTTCAGATGGTGCTATACAGGCGATTTTCGGACGCTCTACACCTAACAAACGCGCCGCAGAAGCAAGGTAGCCGATCAAGGTACATTTCTGTTTGAAATCGGGTGCGGGAATCACGGCTACATCGGCGACTGTAAGAAGCCTGTCGCGACCGGGCAGTTCGATGACAGACACGTGGCTTAATGTGCCTTTAGGCGGCAGAAGACCATGATCTTTGTCGAGAATTCCACGCATATACACATCGGTCGAGACAAGACCCTTCATCAGAACGTCGGCGCGGCCTTCGGCCACGGCTCTTACAGCCTCTGCGACTGCTTTTCGGGTATCCTTGACATCTACTACTGTCCAAGCTGAGGCATCGATACCGACTGATGCACATATATCGGCAATAAGCCGGCCGTCGCCAAAAAGAACGGGCTCCACTATGCTTTCGGCAGCGGCGGCAGCCACGGCTTCGAGGGTGTGTGCATCGGCGGCACAGGCTACAGCCAAACGGGTGGCACCGCGACGGCGTGCTTCAATCACTAAATCTTCAAGTCGTGTGATCATGGCGATAAAATATTAATAGCGTTTTAAAATTTCCGGACATAACGCCCTGTTTAACCTGAATGTTTTTTATTTCAGGCGGAATGAATAGCCGAGGGTGATTTCAAGGCTCATATTTCGCGAAGCGCTGAAATGGTCGGCTTTACGTGAAGGGAATATATTGCCCAGGCCATAGTAATAACGGCCTTCGAGAAGGATCGAGTGCCTGGGCTGTACGAAAAACTCGAAGCCGATCGAGGCACATATACCATAGTCGAATTTATTTTTAATATCGAGTTTAAGCTGCTCTGTCTGCCGGTTGGCAGGAAAGCCTGATACCGAAGCCGGATTCATGTAGTCGAAATCCGATTTTATCGAACTGCCTATCATATAGGCGAACTGCGGCCCAAGATTTATAAAAGTCTTGAACCGTCGCGATCCAAAACGTATCTGAGTCATCACAGGCAGATTTATATATGTCAGCGAACGCGAATAGCTAAGCGGTGCCTCCTCGAAATTTTCCTTCCAGCCACGCGTCACCCATCCGAGTTCAGCAACTATACCGAAAAGTTTCTCCTCGGTATAACGTACACTGACAGCGCCGGTGCTTCCCATATTCCACGACTGCTTTACAGATGGAGAAAACGACATCATACCCATCGACACACCTCCACGGGCACCGACAAAAATCTGTGATTTATAGTGTGTATCGGCATACGCGGCCAGGCCTGCCGTCAATGCAAGCAAAAATAAAAGCACTTTTCTCATAGCACGGTAGCATTCTGAGTGCCGGAAGAGGCGAATCTGATGATATAAAGCGAGGAATTTACAAAGCCACCATCGCCCTCACGCTCGAAACGGAAAGCAGACTGCACGCCATTGTACTCCGAAGGATATACAGGATCGAATGCGCCGTCATTTGCCCGCAGATTTTTAATGATACAGCAAGCCGCATCAAATCCGAGCAACGCCTGAGTCGGGACGCTTTCTATCATTGCCTCGCCATACCAACGCTTAAAAGCCTGCGCGACTCCCATTGCCTGGAAACCGGTGAAATTGTCGAGGAAACGGGAATAGACGGTAGCGTCAAGACGATGAAGCATGTCGAGAGCGTCGCCACGGAATGCGGTCCAGTCGGGATATCCGAAAATTTCAACTCCGGGAACAGTCTCGAGTTCGGGATGTTCGGCAGACAAGGCCCGCACTCGATCGCGCCAGTTCTGAACGACATAAGCCATCTTATTGAACTCCGCCAACGTACCCGACGACGGAATCACAACATATTTCTGCCCCATGTCGACAGGAAGCGCATTAAGTTCCGAAGCGCGCAAAGTGCCGTCATATTCCAGAAATACGGGTTCTATGCCGCGTTCACGGTAGCATGTGGTTACATAGGCGGTAAAGGCTTCTTTCTCGTTGCGGCCACTCGTATTTCGCAGTATCACCGGCACGTATCCTTCGAACCGTGTGGCAAGAGCTCGCTCTGCAAGGGTATACATGGCCTGCTGGGGAATATTCGCCTGAATCAGATAAGGATTGACAGACTGAAGAGTATCGCGTATATTGAAAAGATTAAGCACATAGTTGCCGCGGCCGGCAGCGGTGGAAGCAATAGCGGCAAGAGCTTCGGGTGCGTCGGGAGCGATTATGACGGAGGCCCGCGCTATGAAGCTGTCAGTGTCGAGGAGAGTTCTGACACGGTCGTCAGAGCCCTCGGTGTCGAATGCTCTGATTTCAATAAGCTTTCCGCCACGGTTGCACAGAGTGTCGGCGCCGATAAGGAAACCCTTGTAAAAATCGAGACACAGATTGTTGAGCCGCGAGGGTTCGCTCTTCTCAAGACCGAATGGAAGCATTACAGCCACCGATGCACTGGCGGCGGGAACAACAGGTGCAGGTTCCTCAGGCGCGACAGTATCGGCCGGTACAGGTTCGGGCTCACACGTCGGGCCGAAATCTTCCAGCGGGAAATAAAGCATCATGTTTTTCTTCAGACCATCCGATGCCTGAGGATTATACCGCACGATCACATCGCGGCTTAAGCCAAGATGTTTGGAGACTCCGTAAACCGATTCCCCTTTCTTGACCTTGTAGACATAGTATTCTTTGCCTTTTACTCTTTTGACCGGCAGATCAAGAGCTAAAGCCGAAGACACCGCCATCATCAAAGCGAGAGCGACGGCCGCGGCCTTACGTATAATATTCATCACAATAATCATAAACAGTATTCTTAAGAATACAAAGTTAGGCTATTTTGCCCAAAGCCCCAAATATAATTTCATAGGCAACGCTGCGATTGAATAAACTCTATAATGTGGCATAATTTATTTTGAAAAATGACGTTAATATAATGGTAATTGTTTATTCGACACGATATGGCTTCTATCAAGGGGAACATTATTCTGAATGGAATAAATACTGTAACAAGTATTTTGTTCCCGATAATCACATTTCCATATGTATCGAGAATATTAATGCCGGAGGGCATCGGAATAATTAATTTTCAATATTCAATCATCAATATCATAACCTTTCTGACCACACTCGGCATCCCGACCTATGCAATAAAGGAAATCGCAAAAAACAGAGATGACAAGGCTCTCCGCGACCATATCGTATTTGAAATAATTTCGCTCAATGCGCTAATGTGCTTATTGGGTTATGTTGCGGTATTTATAATAGCAAGCTTCGTTCCGGAAATACAAGGCAACGCAGTGCTTTTTTATGTTTTAAGCCTGTCGATTCTTTTTACAGCCATAGGTGTAGAATGGTTTTATAAAGGAATTGAAGACTTCAAATACATCACAGTCCGTGCTATAGCGGTGAGAGTGCTATCCACTATCTTTTTATTCGTTTTTGTAAGAGAGTCTACTGATTTAATAGCTTATGGCTTTGTGCTTGTAGGTTCTACAGTAGGCAATAATTTTATAAATTTCATACACCTCAGGTCTTTTGTCAGTTTCAAGTCGGTAAGATTCAGAAAATTAAAGCTACTCCGCCATATAAAACCGGCATTGCAAATGTTTGTCATAGGTCTTATCATCAACTTTTACGGCCAACTCAATCCTGTCATGCTTGGATTTCTATCCGATGATTCCGCTGTCGGATTTTATACCGCCGGTACCAAAATTACCTATATCGGTGTAATGCTCATCACTTCCATTAGTCCGGTACTTCTGCCTCGGTGTTCACATCTGCTTCAAAAAGGAGAGACAGATGCATTTAAAAAAGTAGTGGAAAAATCGCTACGCCTCACCATAGCATTCTCTCTTCCCGTAATGGTCGGGCTTGCAATACTTTCTTCTTATATCGTCATTATTTTTTGTGGCAGTGACTATCTCAGTTCAGTTCCTGTGCTTTGCTTCAGTACTCCAGTTGTTCTTCTTATAGCGATAAGCAATGTTCTCGGCATCCAGATACTCTTCCCGCAGGATAAAACAAACATAGTAATGTTGAGCGTTTTTGTGGGGGCGGTTATAAACGTAGTGCTTAACATTCTGCTGATTCCAAGATATGCAGCTACCGGAGCGGCCCTGTCCACGACGGTGGCTGAATTTGGAGTACTATTGACCCAGATAATAGCCGGAGCAAAATATTTTCCTTTCAAATGGTCTGCCACACACTCTCTGCGCTATTGTTTCTCGGCCATTCTGATGATTCTCCCCATAATGCTAGTAATGCTGCTAATCCATGATACCACTTGGTGTCTGATTGTTTCAATCTTCGCCGGAGCCTTGGTTTATCTTGGCTCCCTACTCAAGTTCAAGGACAGCTTGACATTAGAAACACTCCATATAATACAGAAAAAACTACATCTTAAATGAAAACCACGAAAGAATACGATTATCTCATTGTCGGTGCGGGCCTGTATGGAGCAACTTTTGCGCGTCTGGCCACAGACCGCGGGTTACGATGTCTGATAATAGACAAACGCAACCACTTCGGAGGGAATATATATTGCGACAGTATCGAAGGCATAAACGTACACAGATATGGCGCACATATCTTCCATACATCTAATCCCAAAGTATGGAATTTTGTCAATTCATTTGTTCCTTTCAATAATTTCAGGAACTCACCTATTGCCTTGGCCCCCGACGGCAAACTCTACAATCTTCCTTTTAATATGAATACATTTGTACGCCTTTGGAATACCATGACACCCGAGGGAGCCATGGAGAAGATTGCCCGACAACGGATGGACGCCACTATAGACAAGCCTAAAAATTTGGAAGAACAAGCTTTAAAACTTGTCGGCGCCGACATATACAATTTGCTTATAAAAGGGTATACACAAAAACAATGGGGGCGCCCCTGCTCCGAGCTTCCCGCTTCAATCATACGAAGACTCCCTGTCCGTTTTACCTATGATAACAATTACTTCAACGATACCTATCAAGGAATCCCTGTCGGTGGATACAATCTTCTTGTAAAAGCTCTCCTGGTCGGGAGCGATCTGCGTTTAGGAATCGATTTTTTTGAAAATCGTCCATTTTGGGAGGCTAAAGCCGAAAAAATTGTTTTTACCGGCTGCATAGACGAATTTTACAATTACCGTTTCGGAAAACTTGAATACCGGACGCTTCGATTTGAGACCGAAGTCCTTGAGAAAGCGAATTTCCAAGGCAATGCCGTAGTGAATTACACATCTGAAGACGTGGCGTTTACCCGCATTATAGAACATAAGCATTTCGAAACATTCAACGATGCTGTATATCAGAACCCCAAGACAGTCATAACACGCGAATATCCTGCCGAATGGAAAGCTGGAATGGATCCGTTTTATCCTATCAGCGACAGTCGGAATCTATCTGTATTCGAACAATACCAGAAACTTGCAGCCGCAGAAAAAAATGTTGTTTTCGGCGGCAGACTGGCCGAATATAAATATTACGACATGGCCCCTGTTGTCGAGGCCGTAATGAGCTTATTTGAAATATAAATTCCACCGCTTTTCTCTATGAAAAAACTCTTGACAATAATCATCCCTTCATACAATATGGAGGCCTACCTTCCTCAATGCATAGACTCACTTATTGTTCCCGGATTTGAGAAAGTGGAAGTGTTGATAATTAACGACGGAAGTAAAGACAACACGTCGGATATCGCTCATGATTACGAACGCCGATATCCACTATCTGTGCGGTGTATAGACAAAACCAACGGTAATTATGGTTCGTGTATCAATCGGGGTCTTCAGGAAATGACAGGAAAATATGTAAAGATTCTTGATGCTGATGACAGTTTTGACTCCGACAATTTTAAAATCTTTATCGAAAAAATCGAGAATCTTGACGTAGATGTTATCGTCACTAATTTTCAGACAATAAATTCCGAAGGTAAATTCGTAACCGAACTTAAATATTCTCTACCCTCCCACAGACAGTTTCCGGTAGATATCTTACTGCCTGAATTGACAAAGACAGGTCTACATATGCATACCCTCGCATATAGAAGCAGCATCTTCCATGAGTTCAATTACAGGCAGACCGAAGGTATATCTTACACAGACACTGAATGGAATTTTATTCCTATGCATAAGGTGAATGTCGCAGCTTTTGTTCCAGTCAGCTTATACAAGTATCTGGTCGGCCGCATCGGGCAGAGTATAGACACGAACACTACGATAAAGAATATCAGCCAGCTTATCAAGGTCACACAGAGAATTACGGAATTCAATATTTCTGTTTACGACTCCTTACCTGCCGCTGTAAGAGACTATTACCATAACTATATCTACAGCATGATACTTATGGTATATAAAATCGGAGTTCTTGGCGGATATGGCAAATGCGACGTTCAGATGCAGGATTTCGACAAATGGGTACGCAACGTGATTTCGACCGACAATATTCTGAAACTCGAGCGTGAATCAGCCCGATTTTTGCCGGGTCTCAAATTTCATTTTTTGAAATGGTATCATAAATCGCCAGCACACCCACTACTGCGTCTTCGTCATTCTGTAAAGAAAATGATTCTTCGCAAATAGTTACATAGATTCTGTAATTATAACTATGGAATCACAAGTTCTCCCGATTATTTCTGTTGTCGTGCCGGTCTACAAGGCCGAGAGGTATATAGAGCGCTGTCTGCGGTCTATAGGCAGCCAGACCTTGAAGGGTGTCGAGTATATTTTTGTAAACGATGCGTCGCCCGACGGCAGTGTCGCCGCCATCGAAAATTTCTTCAGGGCCAATCCGTTGAAAGACTCGTCCTTCCGTATCATCAACAACGAAGTCAATAGCGGCGTCGGATTTTCGCGCCAGAGCGGCCTTGACCATGCCCGAGGAAAATATGTGATCCATGTGGATCCCGACGACTGGCTTGAACTCGACTATCTCGAAAAACTATATCACGCAGCCGAATCGGAAAATGCCGACATGACATTCTGCGATATCTTTATCGAATATTCCGACAAGACACAGCAGTCGAAGCAGTGTCCTAAAACCGATAACGGCGACGGCCTCATAACCGAAATATGCCGCGGTGACATCTATGCAAGCTGCTGGAACAAGCTCGTGCGCCGCAATACGATCGAAAAATCGGGCGCACGCTTCATTGACGGTGTCAACGTATGCGAAGACGTACTCTTTTTTCTGCAGTTGAGCCGTAACGATATCCGTATTGCAAAAGTACACAAGCCTCTGTACCACTACGACCGCTTCACAAACGCCAATTCGATACAACGGCATATGCTACCCGACCATCTTGCTCAGGACAACAGACTTATCGGGGAAGTAAGTCGTATTTTAGCTGATAAAAAATATGAGGCTGCCCGAGGATATTTCATATCATCGGCATTATTCCATATCTTTGAAATAAGCAGTTACTCCGGCGCTGAATTCAGACGCAGATATTCGGAATATGACAAATATGTAGACGCGAACGATTCGTTCTCATACGCCAAGAAAAAAATGCTGAGATACGCCTGTCATGGAGGATATCGGCAGTCCCGGTTCGTATACAATACGGTCAGCAGTCTCAAGAATATCCTCAGAAAACTTTTCAAAAAATGAAGACGGCAACCGGAGTATCGTAAACACCGGCTGCCGTCGTATTCAATTTTTATTCGAGATCATGGATCACAAGGCCTGACCGCAGTTTAGGCTCGAACCATGTGGTTTTCGGAGGCATGATGTTGCCGGTATCGGCAATATTCATCAGCTGCTCCATGCTCACCGGAAATAGAGCGAGAGCAAACGCCATCTCGCCGCTGTCAACACGCCGCTTCAGTTCTTCGAGGCCACGGATACCGCCTACGAAGTCGATGCGCTTATCCGAACGGAGATCGGTAATGCCGATTATATCGCGCAGAATCAGATCGGAAGATATGGTGACGTCGAGCACCCCGATAGGATCGCTATCGTCGTACGTACCCGGACGGGCTGTGAGCGAGTACCAGCGGCCTTCGAGATATAGAGAAAAATTATGGAGTGCCTGAGGACGATATGTCTCTGTACCTTTGTCTACGACTACGAAATTCTTTTCGAGACGTTCGAGAAACTCGGCTTCCGACAGTCCGTTGAGATCGCGCACCACACGGTTGTAGTCGATGATCTTGAGATGTGAGGCCGGAAACGCGACAGCAAGAAAATAGTTGTATTCTTCGTCGCCACGATGATTCGGATTGAGACGTGCTTTCTCGTTGCCAACAAGAGCCGCCGCCGCCGAGCGGTGATGCCCGTCGGCTATATAGAGATATGGAATTTTAGAAAATTCCTCTGTGATGGTTCTGATCATATCGGGATCGCTCACCACCCAGAAATGATGGCCGAAACCGTCGGGAGCCGTAAAATCATATTCCGGCTTGCCGAGTGCGACTGTGCGGATTATGTCTTCGAGCACTTTATTATCGGGGAAAGCGAAGAAAACCGGCTCGATATTGGCATTGTTGATACGCACATGCTTCATGCGGTCTTCTTCTTTGTCGCGGCGCGTCAGCTCATGTTTCTTGATGCGGCCTTCCATATAATCATCGACATTGGCGGCGACAACAATTCCGAACTGGGTGCGTCCGTCCATGGTCTGTGCATATATATAGTAGTGTTCCTCGTCGTCCTGCACAAGCCAGCCGTTGCGCCGGAATGCGGCGAAATTCTCTACGGCTTTGTCGTAGACCTCCGACGCATGTTCGTCGGTTCCGGGAGCAAAGTCGATTTCCGGCTTTATGATATGGTAGAGCGACTTGGGATTGCCGGCGGCTTCTTCGCGGGCCTCCTCACTGTTGAGGACATCGTAAGGGCGAGATGCGACTTCGGTCACCAGCTCGCGCGGAGGGCGTATGCCCCTGAAGGGTTTCACTTTTGCCATGTGTGTTCTATGATATAGTGTATAAACAGATTTAAGGTAAAACAATCGGGAGCGGTCTTTCTCCTATCCTCTGCGCAAATATACGGTTTTTATGCGGAAAAACGAGAATTTGAGGCATATTTGCCAAAAGATAAAAAAAAATCCGTGACCGGCGAGCTGACATTCCTGTTTTCTATATGAACCGGACATTGAACTTGTGCAGAAGGCGTAGCGGATGATACGATTCCTTGGCATAACGAAGGCCAGGATCGCCGGCATCGTCCTCACGGTTTATATAGCGCACCTGAGGATGGCGGCGCAGCATTTCAGCGGCAAAAAGTTTGTTGATAGCCTCTCCGGCACCGGCAACTTCATGATCCATCTTCTCTATATGTATAACCAGAGTATCGCCAATTACCTCAGCCGCTGTAAAAGCCACTACTCTGCCGTCTTCGCCGCGAAGCACAGCACCTTCGAACGGATATTTGTCATAATGGCGCAGAACATCGGCACACTGGCGCCGCTCATATTCGGCCATCACATCGTCGGAATCGGCAGAGAGTGCCGCGAAAAAGGCATCGGCATCCGCGAGAGCTTTTCCTTCGAGCGGTTCGAGAGACCAGTGCGGATTGTCGGTCATGAAGCGGTTTACATGATTGCGTTTCTTATTGTAGTGCTTGCCAATCAGCGAGGCGAGATCTGTTGCCGTATAGATATAGTCGGCCCAGTCATCGAGAGGAGTCACCTCGCATCGGCCCAAGGCGACAAGCGAATCGAGTTTGTCGTCGGGCACAGCCGAAAACAGCGGTTCCACTCCATGACGGTCACAATAAGCCTTTACAGACGCAACAGAATCCGCAAGCGGCAGCGAACCCACGGGGACAGCAAATGAAGGACGTCTGGAGGCATCCTCGGAAAGGCCTTTTATAAAAAGCGTATCCGCAACGATACAATATTCATAATTAAAGTAATCAATCCACATATAAATGCCACCAATCGAATAATCGCAAGAACGGCTGCATTCTCTCTGTAGAAATGAATTTATAATCGGAAGCGCATCAAAATCCACTGGCTTGAAATACAATTCCAGCGGGCGTCGTTCCATAGCAACAAGTATCTGAGGAGTATTCATAATGCTAAAATGACAGTTGAAACTTTAGAGTTTACTTAATAACATCTTAGATTAAAACAAAACACTCCCTGCCAAGGTTTTCGCACACAGCCTCGACAAACAAAACAGACGGGATACGTGCAGGGCGCATCCCGTCTATAAAATTATTGATTATAAGTTACCTTTCGAGAGCCTGATATACGTAGCGGAACAGACGCGGGCGGATATTAAGCTTGTTGAAAGCGGCATTGTCGCGGGTCGGATCCACACGATTGGTCAGGAAAACAAATATAAGTTCTTCCTTAGGATCAACCCAAAAAACCGTTCCTGTAAAGCCGAGATGACCATAAACCTCCGGTGAAGCCTCATCGCATGTCGGAGAATACTCTGGATTTTCGGTGTCGGGTTTGTCGAAGCCGAGACCACGTCGGCATGTCGGACTTTTTGCAGTGGTGAAAAGCTCTACGGTCTCGGGCGAAAGTACGCGGGCATCACCATAAGTGCCTCCATTGAGCCACATCTGGCATATCTTGGCTATATCGTCGGCATTTGCAAAAAGACCGGCATTACCCTGTACACCGCCCGAAAAGTTAGCCATCTCGTCATGGACATAGCCGTGTACCTTCTGTTTACGCATGAACGTATCGTATTCTGTAGGCGCTATCTCGCTCTTGGCAAATCGCTCTGCAGGCCGATAGCCGGTACGGTAGGCTCCGAGTGGCCCGAATATGTTCTCTTCCACATATTCCTGATGCGGCCGCCCTGTCCGGCGCTGTTCTATATCCATGAGGAGCGCGAAATTAAGGCACGAATAATTATAGTCTTTTTTAGTCCGGAGCGGTATATTGTATATCCGGGACATCACGGTGTCGTAGGCGGCACGACCTGTAAAGATGCCCTTGGAAGCTTCCACGGGAAAGTCATCGCTTTTTACACGGCTTATGATATCGGAGCGCATGCGGGCCCGGCTGTGTCCATAAGCGTTTCGCTGTATCTTGATGGAATGATTCTTGTCAGGACGCCGCGTGATAAGCCGTCCCTTATACGTCAACGTATCGAACATCAGATCGAACATATTGAGCGCCGCAGGCATGCCGGTCTCATGGTAAAGGAGTTCACGCACTGTGATCTCGCGCTTGGCCGAATCGGTAATATCAGGAATAAGATCGCCGAGACGGTCATCGAGGGTGATGAGCTTTTCGTCGTATGCCTTCATTATGCCGGGAAGCGTACCTGTCGCTTTAGACACCGAAGCAAGGTCGTAGACAGTGAGAGGAGTCACAGCTTTGGCTTCGGGAGTCCCCGTAATCCTGCCGAATGATTTGTCGTATATTATATTGCCATGCCGTGCAACAAGAACTTGACAACCGGGAAAAGCCTTTGTCCTGAGACATTCCTTGACCAGGGCATCGATACTGTCGGAAAGCACGGGATTCAGACCTTCGGCAACCGGCGATGTAAAACCGAGACGAGTTTTAGGAAGATCAATTCCCGCACCGATTCCGGCAACGCCGGCAATATTGACTGGCAGCCGTCCGTCGACAGCAATACCGCCGAACACAGCTTCCGCAGCACTCTCACGGGCAACAGGGATGTCATCGTAGGCAAGCACCATGGCGGCAAGTTTCTGAAGCGAAGCTCCGAATTTACGGATCTTGAACGGGCTGACCATGAAAACACCGACAACGGATTTCTGTCCGGCCGTCAACTGCGCAAGGGCTTGACGGGCAGCCGCATCATCGGAAAATACGGCGGCAATCACTACATCGCCTTTCTCAATTCGGGCAAGAGACGCCGCAGAAAATGCCTCACCCGAAGTAAAGTAATCAACAGTGCGTGCATAGCGTGAACAGGTCGCGGCAAATTCATTGTCTTTGGAGGCCCCTATGCTCACTACTGAGAAAGTACGGTCAGCGAGTTTTCCAAGCGGAAGTATATTGTCATCATTTTTTGTGACTGTGATCGAGGCGGCAGCAAGTTTCTTGACCAAAGCCAATGCTTCGGGGCTGTTAAGTTCCCGGGCAATGGCAGCATAGTCGGTACCGAGTGGCTTATAATCGTCAAGACCGAGATAATATTTATATCGGAGCACACGCTTGCAGCGGTCTTCGACCACCGAAGCCGGGATAGAGCCGTCGGCAAGGCCTGTCTCTATGGCTTTTATGGCACCTCCTACATTCTCCGGACACAGAAGCACATCGGCTCCGGCCAGAAGTGCGGCCACACAATTATTGCGGCCCGCAGGATCTACCGCGCCTTTCATGCCGAGAGCATCGGTATAAATCAGTCCTTCGAATCCCATATTCCTGCGAAGCAGATCTGTAGTCATAAGACGTGAAAGAGAAGCCGGGCTTTCCGACGGGTCAAGAGCCGGTACAATGATATGACCGGTCATGATGCCCGAACAGCCCGCATCTATAAATGAACTGAATGGCACCAGATCGATATCGTCGAGACGCTGGCGGTTATGATCAACCCTTGTAAGCGATTTATGCGAATCTGTTCCGGTATCGCCATGGCCCGGAAAATGCTTCGATACAGCCTGTACGCCGGCGTCTTCCATACCGAGCGAGTATGCCACGGTCGCTTCAGCGACACGCGCCGGATCTTCGCCAAACGACCGCGAACCGATAACAGGATTGGCCGGATTGGAATTGACATCGGCATCGGGAGCGAAATCGGCCTGAATGCCGAGCAGACGGCATTCGCGTGCAACTTCCTTGCCATAGTCATAAAGCAGACGTTTGTTTTTAATGGCCCCGAGCGCTATATTCTTCGGGAAACGGGGAGTTCCGGCCACACGCATGGATACACCCCACTCCCCGTCAACCGTCATAAGCACGGGTACAAGGGCCTCTCTTTGGGCAAAATCAGCCAAAGAGACAAACTGCTCTATATTCCCTTCGGTAAAGAGCAGACCACCGACGCCCTCAGTCTTGGCCAGACGTGTTATAGCGGCACGAGAGTTGACGCCCTGTGTGGGTACGACCTTGCAGCACATCAGCTGCGCTACACGCTGACGTTCTGTCAGCGTGGCATATACGGAATCGGCCCAACGGGCAGCTTCGGCCTCCCGGCCTTTTTCAAGATTGGGACGCACGGCTCCGGCCCCAATACCGGCCGTCAGCATGACAGCGGCGGCGAAATATTTAAGATAATTGTGCATGATCGGTATTATTTGGTTGTTGCAGGCGCTATAGACCACCGGTTGCCCGTTTCTCCGGAAAGAGTTTTGTTCCTGCCTTTTCCTTCGGTAAGATAATAAAGCAGATCGTCAAATACAGCATTGGGGCTTTCCTTGACAAGAGAACCCTTGGTGAGACCTCTCATATAATCTCCACCCTTGGCAAGATAGTCGATGGTGGCGACGCGGTAGGTTCTGGTGTCGTCAAGAGGTTTTCCTGAAATCAGGATATCGCGTGCGGCATAGTTCTCACGGCCTCCGATTGTGTCGTAAGTGACCTTCACATTGCGGCTCACGCCATTCCCGTCGGTCTTTGCCATGACATCGAAAACGCAGCGGAGATCCGAGCCTTTCACATCGATGACAGTGACATAATTCCGGAAAGGAAGTATGTTGATGATCTGGCCCTTCGAAAATTTACCGGCCGGCAATCCGTCGCGCAGACCGCCTTTGTTGGCTATCGAGAGATCTACTCCGGGAACCATTTCAGAACCGCGATCGAACACCCAGTCGGTAAAGAAATTAAGAAGTTCCGGATCAGTGTTTTTAAGTTCTCTGTCGGTCGTGCCGACCCATAAAGTCATAAGCGAATCGACTCCGTGCTTGTATTTTCCTATAGTGGCCTGAAGAACCGGATCGATCTTTCCGTCATAACGGCCATCTATGTCTATGAGTTCGTAGCGGGGACGACCGCCCAGCCCGAGGCTGTCGAGATTGATTTCTATCTTGCCGAGTTTACGTCCGGCCTTACCGGTCTGAACCACAAGCACCTCTTCACCGTCAAGATTCTTCAGCCGGCTGCGGGCTGCTCCCTGCTCGGTCTTGGGATCGATCACATCATGTGAATGCCCACCGATAATCACATCAATATTACGCGAGTTTACGGCAAGTGCCGAGTCTCCGACAAGCGGACTCGGATTATAACCTATATGACTTATTGCTATAACTGCGTCCACGCCTTCTTCTTTTTTAAGTTTCTCGGCCATCAGATTGGCGGTAGCGATTATAGGTTCGAATTTCAATCCGTCGTAGTTCCCTTTTGTGATAATTCCTTCGGGGTCGAGATTGATTCCGATCAGACCGATTTTTTTACCTCCGTATTCTTTTATGGAGTATGGCCGGAACATACCGGCGAGCGGAGTTTCGTCAAGATCATAGTTCGACGACAGTTTTTCGGCGTCAGAAAGTCTGAGCATTGCCGCAAGTGAGTCTATGCCATTGTCAAACTCATGATTACCCAATATGCGCTCCTCCACACCAAGTATATTCATTATCTCCTGCTCTACCTCGCCCCCGTAAAGATAGAAATAGAGAGTACCCTGAACAGCGTCGCCGGCATCAACGAGCAACACATTCTTTTCTGCTGCCCGGATGCTGTCGATCACCGCCTTACGACGCATTACTCCGCCAATATCCTTGCTGTCGGGTTCTATCTGCGAATGAGTGTCGTTCGTATGAAGTATCACCAGAGTGTTAGGCTCCGCATCTTTTTTGCATGATACAAAAGGCAAAGCCAGAGAAATCGATACCAAAGCGGCCGCAGCCGCACCAATAAATTTCATATATTATTATAGCTGTTTATTCCTGTCCGACAAATATAGACTAAATCTTCTTAAATTGCAACAATAATCACTGCTACAAAATGCCGCTTTTGTCATTTTTGAAAATAAAAATATCATTATTGAAAATTGAAACTGTCGCTTCTTATATAACTTTGTACAATAAACCAATAAGCTGGAAATCTATCAGATGAGAAACATATGTACGACATTGCTGGCCGCCACTGCGATATTGTATGGCACCTCCACCATCCAGGCGAAAGAACAGTCGCGTGAGATGAACTTTGAAAAAGAGAGCCGATCGTTTGCAGACCCTGGGAAAAATTACCGCCCGGCCCCGCTATGGGTATGGAATACCAGTGTGACGACCGAAGATATCGACCGCATGCTTAAAGATATGAAAGACGGCGGTTTCGGAGGCGCATTCATACATCCCCGTCCCGGCATGATAACCGACTACCTTTCGGACGACTGGTTCAGGTTATACCGATACAGCGTCGAAAAAGGCAAAGAACTCGGTCTCGACATATGGATATATGATGAATTCTCATATCCGAGCGGCTTTGCCGGCGGTCATGTACCTGCTGAAATGCCGGAATCTTACAATCAGGGGCAAGGCCTTGCATTCGAAAAGGCGTCGGTTCTTCCCGCCAATGCCACAGACTTTTTTCTCTGTCTTAAAAAAGAAGGCAATACCTTCAGAGCAATAAACGGCGAGCTCGAGAAATATACCGATGTCCCCGGCGAATACTACCTTTATAAAAAGACATATTACGGCCGTAGCGACTGGCATGGCGGATTTTCATATGTCGACCTGCTTTATCCCGGCGTTACCGAAAAATTTATCGATGTAACCATGAACGGCTATGAAAGAACGTTCGGAAAAGAACTCGGTACCGTCATAAAGGGACTTTTCTCCGACGAACCCAACATAGGCAATATACAAGGTATCCGGTGGACTCCCGATTTTTTCGATATTTTCGAGAAACAATGGGGCTACGATCTGCGCGCATATCTGCCTCTCCTCGTCGAAGAAAGCGGCGATTGGAAACGCGTACGTCACAATTATATGGAAACTCTAACGCAGCTGTTCATCGACCGATGGTCGAAACCGATGTCCGCCTACTGCGAAAAGAAGAATCTTAAATGGACCGGACACTACTGGGAACACGGCTGGCCAAGCGTAGCCGACGGCGGCGACAACATGGCTATGTACGCATGGCATCAGATGCCTGCCGTCGACATGCTCTTCAACCAGTATAACGACGCTCATCCTCAGGCACAGTTCGGCAACGCACGCGCAGTCAAGGAACTCAGCAGCGTCGCCAATCAGATGGGATATGTGCGGACTCTTAGCGAGACCTACGGCGGAGGAGGCTGGGATGAGTCTTTTGAAGACTTCAAACGCCTCGGAGACTGGGAATATGCCCTTGGCGTCAATTTCATGAACCAGCATCTGGCGCATATGACCATTGTGGGTGCACGCAAGTACGACTATCCTCCTGTGTTCACTCCTCTGTCACCATGGTGGAACAATTACAAGACCCAGAATGATTATTTCGGACGCCTGTCGCTGGTCCTCAGCGGAGGAGAACAACTCAACGACGTTCTTGTCATCGAACCCACAACATCGGCATGGATGTATTTCTCCTATGTCAGCTCCAATCCCCGCATGATGGATATAGGCTTCGCTTTTCAGAATTTCGTTACCGAACTTGAAAAGAACCAGGCCGAATACGATCTTGGCTCCGAAAATATCATCAAGGACAGGGCAAGAGTCACAGGAAAACTTTTTACTGTCGGTAAACGGTCGTATAAGACAGTCGTGATTCCACCCGGCGTCGAAAATCTCAACGGTACAACATTTGCCTTACTGAAAAAATTCGTGCAAAACGGCGGAAATCTTGTAATGTTCTCCACGCCGGGTCTTATCGATGGTAAAGAAAATGCAGAAGCCTCCGATTTCTTCAAAGACGACACAAAAGCGACATCCTGTACGGAACTTTCGGCAAAGATCATAAAAAAAATATTCGCAAACGACAAAATCGATTTCACACTTACTGCAGGCAATGATCTCTACCATCACCGACGAGACTATAAGGACGGGCAGCTTGTATTCCTGTCAAACGCGTCGCTCACAGACAGCGCTGTCGGCCAAATCTCTCTGGAAGGACAGAGCCTTGTGGAACTGGATGCAATGTCAGGCATCATACATAAATATCCGTCAACAGCCGCAAACGGATACGTCAGAGCCGACTTCACTTTGCCTCCAGCCGGAAGTCTTGTGCTTTTCGCATCTAAAAAAACAAAAAATCTACCCGCATTCAAGCCCAAGGAAAGGCTTGAAGGAGGAGACATGCTGACTCCGGAAACACCTCTCGAAGTAAAACGTCTGAAAGACAACGCCCTCACTCTTGACTTTTGCGACCTCACGATCGACGGCAAGACCCAACGAAATCTGTACACGGTCGAAGCATGCAATAAGCTTTATCAACACTATGGTATGCCCGATCCATGGAATTCCGCAATTCAATACCGCCAGAATGTAGTGGAGCGCGATACATTCAAGACCGGCGATATAAAAGTGGAATATAAATTCGTCTGCACCGGAGATATAGACCGCAACACGCTGAAACTCATAGCCGAGCAGCCCGAAATATGGAAAGTCGAGATAAACGGCATCCCAGTCATAAGCGAGGGTGAATCATTTCTTGACAGCCGTTTCGGCACCTATGCCATCGGCAGATATGTAAAGGAAGGCGTAAACACAATATGCCTCGGTGTAAAACCGATGAGTATATATGCCGAAATTGCTCCAGTATATGTCACGGGCTCCTTTACCCTCGAAGCGGCTTCCCACGGCTGGATTATGGTGCCCGACCGGAATCCTGTGCCCGGAAGCTGGAAAGAACAGGGTCTGCCATGCTATTCATGGGATATGGCCTATAGCCATACCTATAACATAAGCAACCCTAAAAAGACACATTACCTTCGTCTGGGCCAATGGAACGGTACGGTTGCCGAAGTATTTGTGAACGGCAGCAAAGCCGGAGTGGCGGCATATCAGCCGTACACATTCAATCTCACACCTTATCTCAAAAAAGGACATAACGACATCGAAGTACGCGTTATCGGCAGCCTCCACAATCTTTTCGGCCCACACTACAGCTCAGACCGTGGCATAAACGGCCCCTGGCACTGGAACGGCGTACAGCAGCAGGCCCCGGGCAGCGATTATAATCTCGAAAACTATGGACTCATGGAGGATTTCTCCGTATTTACAAAATAATCTGATATGGACAAGATAAAAGCCGGCCTCATGGCTGTCGGTCTCGATACTTACTGGCAGCAATTCGACGGACTCCTCGAACGTCTCATTGGCTACAACAATACCATAAAAGAACGCATGGAAGCCTTCGGCAATGTAGAAGTGGCTGACGCCGGCATGGTCGACGGAGTGGAAAAAGCCAATGATGCCGTAGACATGATGAAACGCTCCGATATCGACATACTCTTTATCTTCGTATCGACCTACGCGCTGTCATCAACTATCGTGCCGATAGCTACACGGCTCAACGTTCCCGTGGTGCTGCTCAATCTCCAGCCTACACCCGCAATTGACTATGAATTTCTCAACTCGCTTGGAGACCGCGGAGCGATGACAGGCGAATGGCTCGCCAACTGCCAGGCATGTTCGGTGCCGGAATTCTGTGCTGTGTTCAACCGCGCCGATGTGCGTTATGATATCGTGTCGGGTTTTCTTGATGACAATGAGGCATGGCGCGAAATCAACGAATGGCTTCGGGCAGCCTATGTGGTACGGGGGATGCATCGCAATCGTATGGGGCTTCTCGGCAACTACTATGGCGGCATGGTCGATGTATACTCCGATCTGAGACTGCACTGCACCACTTTCGGCACACATATCGAAATAATGGAAATGAGCGAACTGGCCGCTCTTCGCCGTGCGGTAACAGCTTCGGAAACAGCAGCTAAAATCGAAGAATTCGGCCGTATTTTCGACATAGACTCCGACTGTACTGCCGATGAGATCGAACGCGCAGCCAGGACTTCTGTCGCACTTGACCGCCTTGTCGCCGCCCACGGCCTCGGCTCTATGGCTTATTATTACTCGGGATCATCCGATCCTGAATACGAAAATATTGTCACCTCCCTTATTGCCGGAAACACCATCCTTACAGGTAAAAATATTCCCGTTGCCGGCGAATATGAAGTCAAAAACGTGCAGGCCATGAAAATAATGTCGTTGCTTGGCGCCGGAGGTTGTTTTTCGGAATTCTATGCCGTAGACTATGCCGACGACATAGTGATGCTCGGTCACGACGGCCCCGCACATTTCATGCTCGCAGACGACCGCACACGTCTCGTCCCCCTGCCCGTCTACCACGGCAAACCAGGCAAAGGCCTGTCTATACAGATGACCGTAAAACATGGTCCGGTGACACTTCTTTCCGTCATAGAGGGCAAAGACGGCATATCGCTTCTGATCGCTGAAGGTGAGTCTGTGAAAGGCCCGATACTCAATATCGGAAATATCAACAGCCGCTACCGCTTCGATGTACCGGCAAAAGAATTCATACGTCGCTGGAGCATGGCCGGACCATCACATCACTGCGCCATCGGAACCGGCCATATCGCCTCTGTAATCAGAAAATACGCCTTCCTGATCGGTATAAATGTAACCGAAATCAAACCATGAAACGCAGTCTCGCCATTTTAGCCCTGTCGATACTACTCGCCAAGGGAACCCACGCCATAAATCCCGAAGAATTCAGGAATCCTTCGGCCGAAAACCGTCCGATACCTCTATGGTTCTGGAACAATACATCCGTAGAAGCCGATTCGGCAGTGCGTCAGATCCGATCGTTTACTAACATAGACGGCTACGGAGGCTGCGCAATTCTACCCTTCGGACGCAACTTCAGCCCCGGCTATCTCTCCGACGAATACCTCGACATATATAGCCGCATAGTTGAATATGCGACAGAAAACGGTCTTACGATGTCGCTTTACGACGAATACGGTTTCCCGAGCGGAAGCATGGGCGCAATTAATGGCGACGATACACCCCGCTTCATGAACCGTCACCCCGATGCAACGATCAAGCGCCTCGATAAATTCGAATATCCGGTAAGCCCCGGCAGTAAATGCAGCATAAAATTGCCGGAAGAAGGAAAGCTGATGTCAGTGGTGGCAATGGATTCCGTAAGCCACCATATCGAACCTCTGACGGCTTTTGTCGCCCAAGGCATCCTGAACTGGACCGCACCATCGCACGGAGACTGGCGCGTAATGTGCTTTATGAGTGTCCGTGACGGCGATCCGAATGTCGACTACCTCGATCCTGATGCCGTAAAACTATTCGTTGACGAAACACATCAGCGCTACTACGACCGTTTCCCCGAAGCTTTCGGCCCTGTAATAAAAGAGACTTTCTGCGACGAACCCACACTCTACCGTGCTCAGGGACGAATATGGACCGACAACTTCAACGAACGTTTCACCGAACAATACGGGTTCTCTCCTGAAGCCCTCTACCCGGCACTATGGTATGACATAGGCCCGACTACGGCAGCTGCCCGCAATTATTTATTCGGATTCCGGGCGAAGTTATATTCCGAAGGATTCATGAAAACCATACACGACTGGGCAGAAGCTCACGGAATAGTTTCTACAGGACATCAGGATCAGGAAGAGGTTCTTAATCCGGTAAGTGTTTCGGGAGATCTGATGCTTTGCGGAAAATATATGGATATTCCCGGTATCGACAAGATCGGAGGCGAGCGACCGGCCGAACTGTTCTACAAAGTTGTCTCGTCATCGGCTGCCAACTGGGATAAAAATCTCGTAATGTCGGAAACATTCGGAGCAATGGGCAACATACCTGTCAGCGAACTTTACAATATTGCCATGGATCAATATACCAAGGGCATCAATCAGCTCATACCGCATGCGGTGTGGTACAACGACAGAGACGTGACGTTCCTCCCGGAACTGTCTTGGCGCAATCCGCTTTACAGAGCTGCCCTGCCTGACTTCAATCTTTTCCTGAACCGACTTAACTATCTGTTACGCCAACCGGGGCGTACCGTAGCCGATATAGCCATGCTCTACCCCATCCAGACTCTGCAGGGCGCCCACTATCTCGACGGCCCTGAAGGATTCTATGCCGGAGGAGTAAAGATTCCCGATACCGATTACATAAAAGTAGCCTCAGTACTTACCGACACAATCGGCCGAGACTTCACTTTCCTGCATCCTGAAGTGCTGGAGGAATGCCGCGTAGCCGACGGAATGATCCATCTCGACAACAAGGTAAACCACCAGCATTTCAAAGTGCTGATTCTTCCGGGTGTAAAATGCATATCGCCCCGAACTCTCGCCGTGATAGAAAATTTCCATAAATCCGGAGGGCATGTTGTGTTCACTACCGCTCTTCCCGTTCTATCGACCGATTTCGACACAACACCCGATGAAATTACCCGCCGGATAGCGACACTCCTCTCAGACAGCAGAAATCCGGCTATATTCATTCCTGAGCCGCACACCGAGAGCATTGCCACTATTCTCGGGAAATATGACTTTACCCCCGATATCAGCGCTCCCGACGTGAAAGGACTGCGACATATACACCGGATTTCCAGTGGACGCCACATATATTATTTCGCAAATCCCGGCACAGAGACGATCTCGACCCGGCTTCAGTTTCGCGACAGAAATACTCTCCGGCTCTACGATCCCCATACGGGTGAAGTGTCACCTCAAGTTTTCAAAAAAGGACGCCCCGTAACCATGACTCTCGCTCCCGGACGGTCGCTGTTCCTTATTTCCGAGTAAATTTTCTATATTGCAGAGGCGGTGAGCCGGTTTTCTTCCTGAAAAAGGTGGAGAACTGGCTCACTGTTTCAAATCCGAGAGCATAGGCCATATCGGTGACACACATATCGGTAGATTCCAGAAGCTCTTTGGCTTTAAGAAGGCGGATATTGGCCTGATATTGCGCCGGAGAAACATCAACATAACGCTTGAACATCTTCCGGAACCACGAATAGCCCACGCCGAGACGTACCGCAATACTTTCCGGCGACAGAAGATAACCTCCGTCCTGCTTCATGATGGCGCGTGCCTCGTTGATTTTGTTGACAGCAAGAGAATCGTCGAAAACAGCATTGCGCTGACGGAAATAGACAAAACCCAGCAAATAAAGAACTATTCCGGAAATCATCTGCTGATAAGCGCTCTTTTCTTCCGCCGCGTAATTGGCCATATCTTCATAAAGACTGATCACCGCAGGGCTGAATCCGATATCGAACACAGGATTTCGTGGCGAAAAAAAGCCTGATGTCACCCGTCGGTCCATCTCTTCACCTCGGAATCCGACCCAATATTCAAACCAGCCACAGTCGGGATCCGGCTCATATGTATGCCACTCGCCCGGAAAAAGCAGGATCATAGTCCCGGCTCTCACCTCCCGCCGACGACACGATGACGAACGGAACCAACCGCGGCCTTCCGATATATAAATAAGCTGGTACTCCTTGAGCACACGACCATTTTCAGGATCAAAGACATGCGATTCGGGATGTTGCGACAAGGGATATGAACTGTGCGGAGGCACCGGCTGATAGCCAATGGTCGTAACAACAAGCCCCCAGGCCTCGTCGGTCTGACTGATATTGAAGTATTTTATATTACGGCTTTCGTTCACCGGATGTTCAGTTAGAGATCCCGCACTGATATAGAATCAGATGGCAATCTGAATGTTATTGGAATAGTAACATAACATCCGACATTGTGACCGTCGACCTGAGCCGGACGGATCTTCGGAAGTCTACTAACGAGTTCGAGCGCTTCAGCATCAAGCGCCGGATGGCGCGGACGTACGATCATAGGAGATTTTACCAGACCTAAAGAATCAATTATCATCTGAACAACCACACGTCCCTCAACTCCATCGTCGATAGCAGCCTGAGGATAACGCAGATTATCTTTTACATAATGGTATATATAATCCACATCAGGCTTTACAGGTACCATCGCAATATTATATATTCCATCAGAATCTGGTTCAGGAGACTCTATCACTTCTCCCATCACTATCTTGTTAAGATCAGCAGTATCTTCAAAGTCATCTTTTGTTACAGCTTCCTCATCATTTTCCGACACCAGATCTTCTTCCTCTTCTCCGACTTTCAGCAGTTCTTTATAGTCTACAACTATTGGTGTCGATACAGAATGCTCAATAGAATCTTCTATCGCACAGCTCTCTACGGCAATTTCTTCAGTAATCGTATCTGTCATCATGGCAACAGAAGTAGTTTCTGCAACAGAATTTGTTCCACCGGAACAGGCGGAGAGTGCCGTGAGGCCGGCGAGAACCACGGCTTTCCCCGCAAGACGTCGGAATGCGAGTTGTTCTTCAAGATAACGAACTTCGGCCTCACAACGCGGGCAAGTACCTGCACAATCGCCCTTATAGCGGCATTCCGATGTCACATATTCGATATCGTTCGCTTCGGCTACACGCCGCCGTATCTCTTTCAATATCCGGCATGTCTGTTTACCTCGTGCCATAATGAATCAATTATTTTGAACTCTGTACGTAAATAAATCGAATTTGGAAAACCCGAGATCTTCAAGGCTCACTCGGCTGGAACGACGGGCATCGTCGGTATTATATCCCTGAATGAGGGGAATTCTGACAAGACAGTCGGAAGCACGGCCAGCCTCGGCTATCGCTTTCAGATTAGCCGTCACCAGCGAATTATCCACCGATGTATACCGGAGATAGATATCAGGATTCATATCTTTTATGTCTATTATCAGCGCATCGCTTACTTCGAGAATGCGCCGTACATTCCGCATCGGTACATTAAGCGATGTCTCGACAGTCAGACGCCATTGATCTCCGCACAGTTCACGAAACCTTGATATGAAATCCGGATGAATACATGGCTCGCCTCCACCGAAAGTGACACCACCGTTCGTGGCGATAAAATACAGACTGTCGATTTTCACAGCCTCATAGAGAGATTCCGGAGTATGCACTATACACCTCGCATTATCTCTGAGCGAATGCGGATTAAGACAATACCTGCAACGAAGCGGACATCCGTGGAAAGCCGCCAACGTAGTAACGCCTTCTCCGTCGGTTGTCAGACGGTGACGCGATATGCCTATGAAGCGGGCCTCATTCTGGTTCATGCGCAAGAATCTAATCTTTCGGCAAATATAGCATAAAAAACCTAAAATGTAACATAAATAATCTGTCATATTTCTAAAAAGGTTGTATCTTTGTTGGTATGAAGAACGAGTGCGATAAGCGGCGTTTTTGCCGCGATATTTCAGAGCGGATACGTCAGGGAATGCAGGCTGCCGGAATCGATTTATTCCGTGGCCCTGTCATTGTCGCACTGAGCGGAGGCGCCGACTCTGTAGCTCTACTTGCTGTTCTTCACGATATTGGCTGTGACTGCCGTGCGGCACACTGCAATTTCCATCTCCGCGGTGAGGAATCCATGCGCGACATGCGTCATGTACAGACTCTCTGCGAGACTCTCGGCATTGACCTGTATATACACGACTTCGATGTGCCCGCACAGATGGAGGCCACAGGTGAATCTGTCGAGATGGCATGCCGGACCCTGCGCTACCGATGGTTCGACGAACTCCTTGACCGTGAACGAGCCTCCTACATCGCCGTCGGACATCACCGCGAAGACCGCGCCGAAACATTCATGCTCAATCTCATGCGCGGAGCGGGTCTGGAAGGTCTCACAAGCATGCGACTGATCGAAGGGAATGTCATCAGGCCTCTCCTACCCCTTTCCCGACGTGATATTGAACGCTATCTCGACATCCGCGACCTCAGCTTTGTAAACGACAGCACGAATGCCGAAAATGAATATCGCCGCAATAGTCTCCGTAACCGTATTTTTCCTCTTCTTTCCGAAATTTTCGGCGAAAGCGCCCTCGATTCGGTAGTGAAGACAGTCGAAAATCTCGAACGATCGCGCCATATCTACCGCGAAGCCGTCAATACCCGCATCAACCGTTACTACGACGGACTTTCCACCATAGATCTGGCGGCCATCGCAACCAACGAGAAAGAACCGGCCCTTATATTGTTCGAGATACTCCGTAAAAAATGCTTCAATTTCACCCAGACTTCAGAAATGATTACAGGAGTAGAAATGTCGGGACTCGAATTCCACTCTGCCGATGGTCAGACAATAGCGGAAATATCGCACGGCAAGATATCGCTTTCCGATGCAGCCCGGACGGCTCTCTCTGCAGACTCTTATATCGTAGACATAAGGCACAATGTCAGCGAACCCATATCGATACGTATATCCGACAATCCGGTCGCCTCATTCGCTCCACCAGCCGGAAATGCATCCTCACATGCCTTTTTCGACGCAGATATCGCCCTCGCGGATCATCGGTGGGAACTGCGGCATTACCGCCGCGGCGACCGAATGGTGCCGTTCGGAGCCAGACGATCGAAACTTGTCAGCGATCTTTTCGCGAACGCGAAATATAGCGCCGCCGACAAACGCCAAGCCTGGTTTCTGACATGCGACGGAGAAATCGTATGGGCTCCCGGACTTAAAAATTCGGCTTTCGCCGCCATAGGACCCGACACACGCCGGTTCCTCCACCTCGAATATATCATACATACCGAATAAAATGAAAAAAACAAGTATCGTTTCTTCAGCTATTCTTGCCGCACTTGCCGCACAGGCCCAGAGCGGCGTCATAGTCGAGACCAATGCCTACCGCTGGCATGGCGACACTATAACACAGGGCGAATATATGGCTACCGCGCCCGGCCGTTTCGAAATTATATCAACCTACTCCGCACAACCAGATTACGGTTTCCCTATTGAAAAAAAATGGAAACTGAAAAACGACATTTCGGCATATCCGCAACTCGAGACTCCCAATACACTCCATACCGCCATTTACAACATGGGGCTCGACGAGATGATCAACGCCGTCGAACCCGACACTACCCTGCGCACCGGCAAGGAATGGGGCGGAGTATGGACCCGCGATGTCAGCTACTCGATACTTCTGTCCATGGCCTACCTTCAGCCCGAGGCATCGAAAATCTCTCTGATGAAAAAGGTGAACCCGGAAGGCGTCATAATACAGGATACCGGCAGCGGAGGTGCATGGCCTGTGAGCTCCGACCGCATGATATGGGCCGTGGCCGCCTATGAGCTTTATAAAGTGACCGGCGACCGCAAATGGCTCGAATACATCTATCCGATAATCAAGAAATCGGTCGATGACGATGCTCTGACAGTGGCCGCGCCCGACGGTCTTGTCAAAGGCGAGACATCGTTCATCGACTGGCGCGAGCAGAGCTATCCGCGCTGGATGCAGACAGCCGACATATATCAGTCTGAAGCGCTTGGCACATCGATAGTGCATGCGCAGGCCCTTCAGGTGCTCGCCGACATAGCGGCCGAACTCGGCAAAGGCAAGGAAGCCTCGGAATATGGCGCCCGCGCAGAAGCTATCCGCAAGGCCGTAAACGACAAGCTATGGCTTGATGACAAGGGATATTACGCCATGTACAATTACGGCCGCACCGCATCGATCCTCAATCCGCGTGCCGAGACTCTCGGCGAGTCTCTTGCCATACTTTATGATGTGGCCTCTCCCGAACGCGCCCGATCGATAACCGAAAACAACCCGACAACACCTTTCGGCGCCGCCATCTTCTTCCCGCAGATCGCCGATATTCCCCCATATCACAACAATGCACTCTGGCCCTGGGTGGGCGCATACTGGGCCATGGCCAACGCCAAAGCCTTGAACGAAGCGGGTACCCTCGAAGCCATAGGCGCTGTTTTCCGTCCAGCCGCTCTCTTCGCAACAAACAAGGAGAATTTCGTGCTCGACAACGGCGACATCGCCACTCAGCTCAACTCGTCGAACATGCTGTGGTGTCTGGCCGGCAATATAGCCATCACACACAGGATCCTCTTTGGTATCCGCTTCGAAAAAGACGGCCTTGCGTTCGCACCATTCGTGCCTAAAGCCCTTGCCGCCGATCGAACGCTTACCAACTTCAGATATCGCCGTGCCACACTCGACATAACCGTCAAAGGCTATGGCAGCGAAATCAAATCGTTTACACTCAACGGCAAGGAGCACAAGCCTTTCATTCCGGCCGACATAAAAGGGAATAATAAAATAGTCATCACCATGGCCGACAACGATGTGGCACCCCTGCGTGTCAACCGGACCCGCAACGTCAAAGCCCCCCTGACTCCTGTCGCATGGTTCGAAGGCAATACCCTCAACTGGAATCCGATTGAATATATCGGTAAATATATAGTGCTCCGCGACGGCAAGCCGGTAGCCGAGACACACTCCACCGCATTCGAAGCCGTCGTGCCGGGCGAATACCAGATCATCGGTGTATCGAGAGAGGGAATACAGTCGTTCGCCTCCGAACCACGCTCGAACCGCGAGAAAATTATTGTCGAAATGCCGGGAGAAGTCGCCGAAGCCGTATCGTCTGAAATCTCCTACCGCCCTGAGAAAGGCATAATGGGCTATCATGGAGCCGGATTCCGCGAAATCGACCGGAGCAGCGCGCCTGTCAACATTCCTGTCGAAGTACCGGCCGACGGCACTTATGCCATATATCTGCGCTATGCCAACGGCAACGGACCGGTCAATACCGAAAACAAATGCGCCATACGCACCATCAGTGTCGACGGCAAGCGCGTCGGGATCGTAGTGCTTCCGCAGCGCGGTGTGGCCAACTGGAACGACTGGGGCAATTCAAATGTGCTTGAACTCCCCCTGACAGCCGGAAAACACACTGTGACTATCGACTTCCGACCGGAGAACAACAATATGAATATCAACACAAACCATGCCCTGGTAGATGAAATAGTGCTCGAAAAGCTTTGAACCATCCGCCGTTAATACTTGTTCTAATTTCATGAGAGACAAAGATATAGCCATGACCCTGATTGATCTCGGCGAAGTCGACGGCGCAAGCGCCATCAATCGCCGGGCTCTGCGCCGCCTAACCCGCGAGGCCATCAGTGTGGATATGAATGTAAAAGTAGTGCCCGATATCGAGCGCTCCCTCCTGAGTGTGCTTGTGTCATGCTCATACCGGGCTGTCATAGGCCTTATACGAGAGCGTCTGCTTGTATGTACCGCTGTGGCAACTTTCGAAGTTGAAGGACTGGCCTCTCTCATTGAGGAAAACGGACAGGAGAAAATCCTGCCGACACCTCTGATGATGAACATGCTCGGCATAGCCGTCGGCGCTCTTCGGGGAATTGTAGCTGTCAGAACGGCCGACACACCTCTGCGCCGCAGACCGCTGCCTATCATAGATCTTGATACGCTGATGCGACGCCTGTCAAACAGCCGATAACACTTTCATATCATATCTTATAAAAGCCGCGCATGCGCGGCTTTTATCGTATACGGCCCGCTTCATCCGCTTATCTGACATGATACACACCGTCCTGGCGTAGTAGTGAACGCAATATTGCAGAAACCGATAAATTATAATCATTCCAAAAGATTGTTTTCTACAAATTATTCGTATATTTGCGATATCGGCGACAAACCTGAAAATTTTTACATCCGCTGAAAATTTTCCGCCGGGGTTATGGACCCGACGGATATGCAAACGAAAATCTGTACCGCAATGGAAAAACGTTTATTCGATATAAGAACCATTCTGATACTGTTGATACTTTGTTCTGTCGGAACTGAACCGCTAAATGCCCAGCGGCAGAAAAACAATATATATCTTTTCGACTGTACCGGATCGATGCGGACAAACGGACTATGGAATCCCGCAAAAGACGCACTCGATGCCACCATTGCCACCCAGACAAATATAGACGGTTCGCAGTTCTCGGTAATTCCTTTCGGCGACAGCCCTTACGGCATTATATCGTTCGATTCCGACGGTTATCTTTCGCAAAAGAAGAATATCGATGATACCTTTGAAAAATATATTGCCAGTTCGAAATATACCCGCATTTCCGATGTGCTTCAGGAAGGTTTTACAAAAGTGGATCCACGTCGCGATAACCGGATATATCTTCTTACCGACGGCCTTCCCAACCAAGGCGACACACCAGAAAAGGTCGCCCAGACTATAACCGCCTGGTGTTCCAAACATAAAAATACACGTTTTTTCTATGTCGCACTGAAAAACGATGTAATCAATCCTGTGATAAAGCAGGCTATAGACAATTGCCCGGATGCATTTATTGTGCAGTGCCGGAACCGAGTGATTCCGCAGATTGCCGATATTTCCACCCATGTATATACAAATATCGAAGAACTGGGGATTAATAAACCGATAGAATTCAGCCTCCCCGGAGAATATGGTCTTTCCATTTCGGAGAATGATTCATTATTCAGCGTTGAAATAGATAACGGCCGCGCATCAGGCGGTAAAATCAATCTTAAGTTCCGCCCCCGGCAGGGCTACGACATCGGCAGGCTTCATGAAACAATGCAGGGCGGCGATTATGAATTTTCAGTCGATATATCGTGTACCGATTCACGCTACTTCATAGCAAACCCTACGCTTACTGTCCATGTTTCCGACAAGATGCTGTCGGAACTTGCAGTAGCCGACGGTCTCGATCAATTGAATGCCGAGGGAGTGGAATGGCACGACTCATTTCTGTGGTCGCAGGCAGCTCCCGAAAGCAAAGTCGAATGGAATCTTGTCCCGGTATTCAAAAACGAACTCCAGCGTTCGGCTTTAAAGCTTCGATTCGTTCCGGGAGAAGGAGAGGCTGCCGATTTTGAAGCTTGGCTGAATGATGTGCCGCTACCGGTCGACGGCACTTTCGATATTGTACCCGGCTCTGAATGTGTGCTGAGTGTGCGATTCAACCACAATGCCGCTACCGGCGAACGCTATTTCAACCTGATTCCGGTAGAGATCGACGCCATCGATATGATAAACGACAAGCCGGTCGATGCATACGAAGGAACCTCGTTGCGCACATCGTATGTTGAAAACTGGAATCCCCTCAAAACATTCCTTTTCTGGCTTGGCGTCGTGCTCCTATGTGCATTGCTGCTATGGCTTATCGTACTTAAGCGAATATTTTTCCCGGTGATAAAAGTAGGACGTATCGAATTTACCGGTCCGGGCTCCTACTATGTGTCAAAACGCCTCAAGAATGCCAGAAAAGTAGTATTTACCTCTAAAAAACAGTCGCAGAACATAATATCACGTATCCTGACAGGCGAGATCCGCTTTGTGCGCGCCGAACATTTCGACCCGGATATTATCGTCGAGCCTTCCGGCCGCGGTAAGAAAGTGAAAATACGCTCAGTGTCTTCAGGAGCATCCGGCTGGGATATATACCCCGCGGCATCGTTCGCGCCCTATGAAAAAGGTACTGCGGTAAAACGTAGCGACAAAACCAGAACTGAATTTGAATTAAGCTAAAAATCTCTCATTATCAAAATATGGCAAAACTAAGAAGAACCCTTCTGATAGGGTTGGGCGGTACCGGCATAAAGTCGATACTCGATGCAAAAAAGATGTTCTATGAGAATTACGGTCAGATACCCCCTATGATCGGATTTCTCGGAATCGATACTGATGCACCCGGCTTGCGCAATTCATTCGTTACGGCTGCGGACGGAACCATAATTTCGCTGAATCAGTCGGAGCAACTGTGCATTTCGGTATCCAATCCCGCTCAGATATACCTCAACAATATCAACTCGGGACTTTTCGACTGGATGCCCGACTGCAATGTATCGGGTTTGTCGGCTCTTTCAATCGGTGCCGGCCAAATGCGCAGCAACGGACGTTTCGCCATCACAGTAAATGAAAATTCCGTACAGCAGATTATAAATCACAAGATTACAGAAGTAAATAACGCTCGTATAATCGACAATTCCAGCTACGATCTGCTCGGAAAAGACACCGAGATACACATGGTATTCTCTCTTGGCGGAGGCACGGGCAGCGGCACATTCATCAACATCGCTTACCTTATCAAGCGCATGTTCCCCAATATAAAGATTTCCGGATACGCTGTACTTTCCGATGTATTCCGTCTTATGGTCACCGGCGCCATGTCGTCGCGGGTAAAACCCAATGGCAAAGGAGCGCTGATAGATCTTGATTATCTCGCACATCTCACGCCGGCATCCGAACCGATAAATGTGAAGTGGTTCCATACCGTCGATAAAGTCAACAGCCGTGCTTTCGATGCACTATACCTCGTTGACAATTCTAACGAGAACAACGATATGTTCGATCGCGTCGACCCGCTCTGCCAGATGATTGCCCTTGCCATCGTCACATCGGTAGGCGAACTCGGCGTGGCTCTCGATTCCGTGAGCGATAACGTGAGCAAACTTATTGCCGACGGCAGCATGGATATACGGAACAAAAAAGCCTGGGTGGCCGGTTTCGGCTGTGCCGAAATAGTATTCGACGGCGAACGCCTTGCCGATATCTACGCACGTAAAGCAGCCATACAGCTGGTCAACAAGATGCTAAACGGTGGTTGCGACGACCCCGCCATCATTGCCAACAACTGGTTCGACAACACTAAAATACGCGAAAATCAAAATAAGGACGATGTGATAGATTACTTCATGGCGCCCACTCCGGAGTATGTGCTGACAGAAATCGACAGTCCGGACAACCCGCTTCCCGAATGTCAGCAGTACATAGCCAACCGGGCCATGCCGAGTCAGACAAAGCTCGAGGAGAAACAGAGCGCTCTCCAGGCTCGCGTCGAAGAGTCGCTTTCCCGCCTGATGAAGGAGCAGGCTGACAGAGAATGCGGGATCTTCCTCTGCAGCCAGATTCTACTTACGATCCTCAATCAGATAGAACTCTGCGACACTGAGATGAAAGATGAGAAAGAAGACTTCGAAGCTCAGTTGCCTCGTCTGGAATCGTCGATGAAAACTGCATGCAGCGAACTTGCTGACTGCATGGGCACCTTCTTCAAGCTCCGACGCAGAGACTATGAAGCCGAAGTCGTGAACCAGACAATGAAACTCGCAGTGGCGCGCCGCGAAATCGCTCGCCGCAAGATGGCCCGTGAATTCTACAGCTGGCTCCGCGAACGGGTCAACAAGTCGATAGAACGGGTCGATATAATAATGTCGAATCTTCAGACTCTACGCAACGAAAGCAACGTCGAAATACAGAAACTCGTCCGCAACGCCGCCGATGCCAACTTCTTCCAATTTGAACTATCGGCTAACTATGCCGAAAAAATTTCGTGTCCGCTGTCGGATATCGTTTTCAACGATTTCACCGGCTTCATGCAGTCTGAAGGCGGTATCGCATCTATTTCCGGTATGACTTCAAAGCAGACCGAAGAAATCATAATGCGCTTTGTCCGTACTCTCCCCAAGGTCAGAAAATATAGTGCAATGACCGTAGACGATGCCATGGACGAACTTAGCGAAGACGAGCTCAAGTCGCTCATCAACAAAGCCGTGAAGAAATCGTTGCCTCTGTTGCCCTATACTTTCCGCGGTTTCGATGCCGACCTTCGAGAGCGTCCGGTCGAATGCTACTACATAGGTGTGGCAAACAAAAGCCGCTCCCGGCTGGTAAAAGATAACTTCTTCCAGAATCTGGTCTCCGGTGCAAAAGATGTCCAGTTCTCCGAAATAGGCCTTACCAACCGTGTGATTATTTACCGTCAGCTCGGTGTGATTCCTGCATTTGCTGTCAAATCGCTCGACAACTACAATACCGAATACGAAAAATGGGAGACAGACAAACCGAATTGCTCGCACTGGGACAAGAATCTGTGCGCCCGCATGAGCAAGGAGCGCTACAGCCTGTTCCCCAAAAATACCGGAAATCCGCGCCTTCTTGAAATCTGGGTTTCGCTTGTGGTCTACGGCCTTATGAAATATGATGCTGAAAGCGGCCAGTATCGCATAAAGAGTCGTGGTCTCGGAGGAAAAGCACTTCGTGGTTGGCTTGTAGATATGGGTAAATCCCGTGCCGACGCTTTCTGCTTCCTCGAAGATAATATAGATATTCTCGAAGAAGAAATAAACCGTGAAATCAAGGAAATGGACATACCGGGACCCGACAATCAGCTTCGCAAACTGTCGGAGCAGGCTGTGAAGGCCTGCGAAGACGGCACATATCTCGAAAACGTGTCGAAATGCCCCATTCCTATGGAAACCATAGAGCTCTATCCGGCTGAAATGGATCTTATCGAAAAGGAAATTGCTTTTATTCTTGATAATTACAAATGAATTCGACAGTCTCTGTCTGGACTTCATCACTGACATCAAAAGCTGAATCGGAGGTCGTAAGCATTGTACGTACGGCCCCCGGAGCAGCTTCCGTTTACGACCATATAGCGGCGTCCGGCCTTACCGAATCCGAACTTACGGTTCGGCTGACCGAGGCTTTCAACAAACTGGTGAAAATGACAATGTCCGACACTACGCTACATATCGTCGGCATTGTCCCTCTATCGGATGAAACAGGAGCCTCGCAAATAAAAACTCTTGCAAGAGCCTGTGCCGGAATACGACACGACACAACCCTACATGTCGTTGGTTTACGCTCGGGCATTTGCCGTCTGTTCGGAATCACAGATACACCCGAAAGCCTTACAGCGGAACAAGAAAGCATTGACGAGCTCAAGGCTTGCACTGCCGACAGCAGTCTTTCGATATCATTTTCACTTATCGACGATTATGCGGCCAACGGAGCACCGGTAGGATTCACCATCAACAGTTTCGCCCGCTATCTCGCTGTTTTCCAACTACTACTTGCAAAAGACTATTACGCAGTCCTATCGCCGTCCATGCTGGCATCTTATCGCGGTCAGAACATATCGATAGGACTTTCCAGTCTTACTTTCGACCGTGCCGCAACAGCTCGCCAGCTTTTAGGCCTCGGTTTCCTGTCGGCTCTTGATAATGTGGGAATTAATCGTCGCGAGGTCGACGCCCAGAAGGCAACTCATGCTGCCGAACAGTTCCTTTCAGGAATATCCGAGCGATATCCGCGTCTCTTCCGGGAACAAATCCGCCCGCTCTATAAGGACAAAGGCATCGAAGAAGGGCGTGTCGTGGCCAAGGCTTCAGATATTCTTGATAACGATATTTCGGAATTACGCGATTCGATTCTGTCGCTGCTACATTCCGATTCGATGTCGCTCCCTGAAAAAGAAGCGGTATTGTCGCAGATTCTCGGTCGCGACAATGAGAATATACGTGGCGTTCACTACGAACAGGAGACAACAATTATCGATGATGCCTGCAACGAACCTATCGACATTTTCGTAAATGCATTCAACGACTGTTGCTCTGATTCACATCTGCTGCCCATACGTTCCGACTTCGAAGCTCTTAAACTCTACGACTTCAATCTGTCGACTCTCGAGATGGAGGAAAGCCCTCAGAATGAAAAGGCGCTCAATCCTCTTGCCGACTTGAAGAAACTGAAACGCAGCATCCTCAATACCACAGCCTATCTCCGAAACAAGACAGAAGAACTCAGCGATCTCCAGAAAGCCAACGACCGCCGCGAAAATATTGTAGAAATACGGAAAAAGTGGTCGCGACCGAAAGGAAATCCCGCAGCAGTTGTCTTTAAGGAACAACCTCTTGACGATAAATATGTGCCGACACCCGGCCTCGAAAGGAAAAAATCGGTCGATCTCCGCAAATTCTTCTCGCCCGTACGCGATCAGCTAAACCTCGGCTCGTGTACCTCGTTCGCAGTAACGGGAATGTACGAAGCCATGATGAATATCCGTAATTTTTCGGGCGATAATGTGATGAGTCCGGCATACCTGTATTATTACTCGAATGTATGCACGGGTCGTCCGGAAGGCGGCAGCAACTTTTACGAGCAGCTTGAGGTGCTCGGAAAGCGCGGTATCTGTCAGGAATACATGTATCCCTATCAGCCCGACGATACCTCGCAGGCTCCGACGGAAGCGGCTGAAGCCGAAGCGGCAAAACATAGGGTATTGAGTGCCAGGCAGATTATTCTTGTGGATACTGCCGATAAAAAGGCTACCGTCGATAAGAACCACGAATTGCTGACAAGCGCATTGTCCGAAGGCTTCCCTGTGGGGATATCGCTCAAAATATACGATGTATTCGGTAAAGACGGAGCGTTCATACTTCACCCTGATGATTGTCCGGAGAAAACAGATTCGGGCTTTCATGCAATGGTTATTGTCGGATATTCCGATGAAAATGACTTCTATATAGTCCGCAACTCTTGGGGCGAAAACTTCGGCGACAATGGCTATTGCTATATACCGTCGGTTTATATCGATGACCCAGACTATCTTTCTTTCGCCTGTATCATCACTGAGACTACGGACTCTGTGGCCGGTAATTCGGCTGAGATTCCGCCGCTTATTGCCGAATTCGCGGCTACTGAATCTGAAATTCAGGCTGCGGCAATACGCAATGTGATAAGCAAGACAAAAGTGGAGCTGAACGGCAATATAAGAATCTACAAAGAATATTATAAATACTACCAGAGACTTATTCAGCAACTTGCTATCCCGAAAGTACAGGAAGATATCAGGAAGGCGGCACAAACGACTTCAACGCTGCATTATATTGAACTCGACAAAGAGCGTGAAAAGTTGGAGAGCTCGTTCGTGGCCAAACTCAAAGAGTTTAAAAAAGCCATGAGACATGTGATAGCGGGACTGCTGCTGATGGCTGTGCTCTTCGGACTTGTGTACTATGTGCTGCACGAAAACGTCGTCGGCATCACGGCACTTGCATTCGGTGTACTTGGCGCCTTTGCCTGGGCCGGATATAAATGGAATGTACGCCGTCGCCGCCGCGAACTTCAGGAAGAACTTGACCACATCGCCACAAAAGTGGCGCATAAATCGGAGGAACTTCTTGAAATGCAGATAAAATTCCACGTCGCAGGCATGTGGCTGAGTCGTTTCCACCGCCTGTCGCGCGACCTTGGTACGGTCTACGACCGACTTGTGAGCTATAACAGCACTCTCTGCGGCTGGCGACAATTCTATTCGAACAGTGTCGGCGCCCTCGAAGAACCGGAAGGAGCGATGTTCCGTATTCTTGACCCTACAAAGCTTCTTCAATCATTCTTTGATGCCAACAAGGCATGGATTGTTGGAAAAATCGACCTGATGAAAGTATTCGACGAATATCAGGTATCGGCCGATAATCTCGAAAAATCGCATGAGACGCTTCGCAGTGCCGTAGGAGCTGCTACAGCTGCATTAATGGCCGATTTCGATATTACAGAATTCCTTACCGGTGCCGGATATCCATATCTCTTACCGGTAAATCTACAGGACGAAATCGCCCGGTTGCTTGCTGTCGGACAGCCTACTCATAAAAATACGGCCGTAGATGTGGCTCCGCCAATGCGCTTGCTTATGGCATGCGTGGATTCCGACAGAAAAAACCGCTGGCTGTCAGCTATAACACCTTTTTTCCCTCTGCAGCCTATGCATCTTGATTCCAACGACAAACTATCCTTAACTCTGCTGACCCTGCACCCGCTGCCGGTTTAAGCGTACATTGGGTACTATTAAATGTACGACCTCAATAAATAAATGGTGGAATGGCTATTTTCTACAAATAATTCGTATATTTGCGGTATCGGCGCCTTGCGCCGGGCAACCAATACCTAAATTACACTTGAATATATGGCAAAAGTTTATGGAGCTGTGACCATCGACGGACAGAGATGCAAAGGGTGCGACCTTTGTGTGGTAGCATGCCCGACCGATGTTCTCCTTCTGCAGCCTAAAGAGGTCAATGACCGAGGCTATCACTATGCCTTCGCCGCTAATCCTGAAGCCTGCATTGGCTGTGCGGCATGCGCCACAGTGTGTCCCGATGCTTGCATCGAAGTTTACCGTGTAGTGGACCGCGGCGAGTAATTAACCCTGAAAACCGAAAATCTATAATGGAAGAAGAAGTAAGACTGATGAAGGGTAACGAGGCCATCGCCCACGCGGCCATACGCTACGGAGCCGACGGCTATTTCGGCTATCCCATCACCCCTCAGTCGGAAGTACTGGAAACTCTGGCCGAACTCCGTCCCTGGGAGACAACCGGAATGGTAGTCCTTCAGGCCGAAAGTGAAGTGGCCGCTATAAATATGGTTTACGGCGGCGCCGCTACAGGTAAGGCAGTAATGACATCGTCATCGTCGCCTGGCGTCAGCCTCAAACAGGAAGGAATATCCTATCTTGCCGCATCCGAGCTGCCTGCTCTTATCGTCAATGTAATGCGCGGCGGTCCCGGCCTCGGCACCATTCAGCCCTCGCAGGCCGACTATTTCCAGGCAACCAAAGGCGGAGGCCATGGCGACTATCATCTTATCGTGCTCTCACCGGCGACCGTCCAGGAAATGACCGACTTCGTGGCCCTTGGCTTCGACCTTGCCTTCAAATACCGTACTCCGGCCATGATTCTTGCCGACGGTATTGTAGGTCAGATGATGGAGAAAGTCGTTCTTCCGCCTCAGCGTCCGCGTATGACCGAGGAAGAACTTCGTGCACGCTGCCCCTGGGCCGCATGTGGCAAGGGCGACCGCAAGAACAGAAATATCATTACCTCGCTTGAAATGGACAGCACCCGGATGGAGCAGAACAATCTCCGTTTCCAGGAAACATACCGTCTTATCGAGGAAAACGAAGTGCGCTATCAGGCATGTTACACCGACGACGCCGAATACCTTATCGTCGCTTTCGGTTCCGTTGCCCGAATATGTCTCAAGGCCATCGAGGAAGCACGCGAAAAAGGAATCAAGGTCGGTTTGCTCCGGCCCATCACCCTTTGGCCGTTCCCGAAAGAAGCCATCGGCAAACTGTCGGAGCAGGTCAAAGGCATTCTCACTGTCGAGCTCAACGCCGGCCAGATGATAGAAGATGTGCGCCTGGCGGCTGAATGCCGCGTACCCGTGCACCACTTCGGCCGTATGGGTGGCATGATCCCCAACCCAACTGAAATTCTCGAAGCACTTGTAACCAAGCTGAGCATAGCACAATGACACGCGAAGAAATAATCCGTCCCGAAAACAAGGTCTATGCCCGCCCCGAGCTGCTGACCGATAACGTGACCCACTACTGCCCGGGATGCAGCCATGGTGTGGTTCACAAGATAATCGCTGAGCTTCTTGCCGAAATGGAAGTGGCAGACAAGACCATAGGCATTGCCCCGGTAGGCTGTGCGGTATTCGCCTACAACTATATCGATGTCGACTGGATTGAGGCCGCACACGGACGTGCCCCCGCACTCGCCACTGCCGCCAGCCGTCTTAACCCCGACGCACTCGTATTCACCTATCAGGGCGACGGCGACCTCTCGGCAATCGGTACTGCTGAAACAATACACGCATGCAACCGAGGCGAGAACATAGCCATCATTTTCATCAACAATGCCATCTACGGCATGACCGGCGGCCAGATGGCGCCAACGACCCTCCTTGGCATGAAGACAGCGACCACTCCATACGGCCGCACTGCCGAACTCAACGGCTATCCCCTCGCCATCACGAATCTGCTTGCACAGCTCGACGGCACATGCTATGTGACCCGTCAGGCCGTACATACCGCCGGCGCAGTGCGAAAAGCCAAGGCCGCCATCAAGAAAGCATTCCAGAATGCAATGGCTAAAAAAGGTACGTCGGTTGTCGAGATCGTATCGACATGTAACTCCGGCTGGAAGATGACACCGGCTCAGAGCAACGACTGGATGGTCGAGCATATGTTCGAAAAATATCCTCTGGGTGACCTTAAAAACGAATAAAGCTATGAAAGAAGAAATATTGATAGCCGGATTCGGCGGTCAGGGCGTGCTTTCGATGGGCAAAATTCTCGCCTACGCAGGCCTGATGGATAATCTCGAAGTCACCTGGATGCCATCGTACGGCCCCGAACAGCGCGGCGGTACGGCAAACGTCACCGTCATTCTGAGCGACACCGCAATCAGCTCGCCGGTGCTCGACACCTACGATACCGTCGTAGCCCTCAATCAGCAGAGCCTCGATAAATTCGAAAGCAAGGTAAAACCCGGCGGCATACTCATCTACGATCCTTCGGGCATACACCACCTGCCGACACGCACCGACATTAAAGTCGTGCCTGTCGATGCCATGCAGGCCTCTATCGAGCTTAAAAACTCCAAGACCTACAATATGATACTCCTCGGCGCACTCCTGAAACTGCGTCCTATCGTAGAAATCGACGCAGTACTCCGCGGCCTAAAGAAAACTCTCCCGGAACGCCACCACCATCTCCTCCCCCTCAACGAGCAGGCCCTCCTCAAGGGCATGTCATTAGTCTGATTCTACCGACATAAAACAATCGGCCTCGGTTCATACAAGAATCGAGACCGATTATTTTTTGCTTGGTCAGAGATTTACTCCAACACACAATGCCATCTTATCAGTTCTGGGGCTGGGGAGCGGGACGATTGCCACGGTTTCCGGCGTGTTTGTGACCACGATCACCTCTACGGTCATTGTTGGCAAGTCTGCCGTTATCCTTGGCACCCTTTTTGCCATGACGGCCGGTGAGATAGCTGTTTTCGAGGAACTTCACATACTGCTCGGGAGTGAGGATAGCCTTGATTCTGGCAAGTTCTTCGGTGCGTGCCTTTTTGGCCTCTTCCCGGTTTACATTCTTGCGTTCCTGAGCCTGTTTCTGACGGGTTTCGGCTTTGGCCATGCGGGCTTCTTTACATTCTTTCTTGAGCGCCTCAAGCTTGGTCTGCTGGTCTGCGGTGAGGTTGAGGCCTTCGAAGGGGTTGGGGGCCTCGGCACCACGTTTGCCGCCACGCTTGTCGGCTTTGAGTTCCTTCTTGCCGTTATCGTTGCCCGAAGTCTGGGCGAAGGCGGCAGGGGTTGCTACGAGGACGCAAAGGCCGAGTGCTGCTACAATTAATTTCTTGTTCATAAGGTTATATGTTTATTAGATTGTAAATAGATTATTTCTGTCGCTTTTCGATATGTCTGACTCCCTAAATGCGTCAAGGTTTAAATTAAATCACGATTTTAACTTTCATTCATAAGTCCTAACATACGAAAACAAAAGCGCCTCTGCCACGCGACTTACGCGACAGAGGCGCTGATTTATTATTGTTTTACTCAGAGTTCCACAAGTTTATATTTCTGAGAACCAAGACCAAGCTGCTCCGAATAATCGAGTAGATGAGTGGCATGGCGCGACTCCATACGCTCTATGAGATCGGCTTTGCCGGGATCTTCGGAATTCACTACAAGATCCACACATGCACGGTCGAGAGCCACGGGATCGAGTGAGGCAAGAATACCGATATCACCCATCTTGGGAGCTTCCGGATCGCCGTCACAGTCACAATCGACAGAAAGATTGTTTGCTACGTTAATAAACAGAATATCGTCTCCCGCATAGTCGAACACCGCCTTGCAGGCTTCGCCCATAGATTCGAGGAAATCATCCTGAGGTGCAATGTTGTTCCATATCGAATCAACATCGTTGGTCTTTCCGGCGGTATGAATATATGTTTTGCCTGCCGACGAAGCGATACCGATTGCCACGTTCTTGAGGGCGCCGCCGAAACCGCCCATGGCATGACCCTTGAAATGGGAGAGTACGACCGTAAAGTCATAATCGGGGAAATGCTTGCCGACGATGTCATATTTGAGGTGTTTTCCGCCCTCGAGAGGAAGAATGGTGTCACCTTCGGCATCCATGATGTCGACCTCGGCGATGGCTGTATAGCCATGCTCCTCGGCGGCCTTGCGATGCGACTCTGTAGTATTGCGGTTGCCCGCATATGCGGTATTGCATTCAACGATGGTCGCACCCAGTTCGTCGATAAGAGGCTTGATAAGAGCCGGGTCAAGCTGGTGAGATTTGTTCGACTCGCCGGTCGACATTTTCACGGCAACCTTACCTTCTGCTTTACGTCCGAGAGCATTGTAGATTTTAACAAGATTTTCCGGAGTGATATCCTTTATGTAGTATACCGTCGAAACCTCGGCGGTATCGGACCCGACAGACTCCGGTGAGGCCGATGCCTCTGTCCGGGCACCGCAGCTGCTCATAAGAAGCCCTGCTACGATAAAAGCGAAAAACTGCTTTTTCATAATTCTGATATGTTTTTTAAGGAGCTAAAATCCGACACGAATGCCCCCCATCGCAGTGAATCCCGGCATAGGATAGCCGCGGTTGATGGTATATCGTGCATCGGTTATATTTTCAAGACGGGTAAAAAGATCGGCATAACGGCAAACCTTGAACGTAGCTTTGAGATTCAGCAGCGCATAGCTCTGATGCTTTATGCCTTCGGCGACATAAAGACTGCCTACACCCTGAAGATCTGCACAGATATCAAGCCATTTAAGAGGCTGCCATTCCGCTCCGAACCAGTATTGGTTTTTAGGTGCGCCGGTGAGATTTCGCAGCGAAGTGTGCAGATAGCTGTATGTGGCATGCAGAGTGAGGTTCGGCAACGGCCTGCTGTCAAGACTGATCTCTATACCTTTGTTTATGAATGAACCGGTATTCTCGTTCTTCATGTCGACAGTCTGTATCATATTGGACCCGCGGCTATAGTATGCCGTAAGACTGACTGACAACAGATGTCCCAGGCGCTTCTCGACCGACACCTCATAATTCCACATACGCTCAGGGCGAAGATCGGGATTTGCCATACGGTAGAGATAAAGTTCCCTAAACGACGGGTTGCGATAACCCATCGCGGCCGAAGCCTTTATCGTCACATTTCCCGGAGTATTGACCGCCATACCGGCCTGGGGTACCCAACGGGTCCCGAACATATCGCTGTTTGCCATGCGGAGACCGCCGTCGACAGTGAGAACGCGTCCGAAAAAAACCTGCGCGACCGTTAGGTAAGGTGAATATTCAGTGACATATTTACGACCGATAGTACCCATCGCACCCGGAGTATGCGCAGTGCCGCCGCTCATCGGTATTTTGCCTGAGTAGCGGCTGAAATCAAAGCCCGCTGTGATGGCCGACCCCTCCCAGGGTGCAAAATTCTGATATGCCATCACACCGAGCCTGTCGTCCACGCTATGGAAATGGCGCGGATCATCGACATAATGATTGCCGTAGCTGTAATATATCCGGACAGTACCGCCGGTATTGCGATAAGTATTGGTCACGGCCGCCGACGCCTCGCCGCGAAGTACGTTCTGAGTATAGACCGCTGTCGAATTAGGATCTGAAAGCGTCGGGTAGATCGGATCGTCGGCATTGAACTTCATCACCGTATAATCGGCCTGTGCCTTCCATTTGTCCGAAAAAGCATATGCCAGTTTACCGTATGCCCCGCCCTGCCGGAAATCGAAACCGTCGACATTTCCGTCGGTACGGTCATATGAAAGCGACACAAGCGATGACAGGCGTCCATAACGAGCGGTTCCTGTCAGACTTGTCTGCCAGGTATTGTAAGAGCCGTATTGTGTGGTCAGATCGGCATGGACTCCGTCGGCTTTGGCTCCGCGGGTTATCACATTGATTGTGCCGGCCATAGCGTTGGAGCCGTAAAGTACCGACGCCGGACCACGAAGCACCTCGACCCGTTCGACATACTCCTTGCTGTAAAAATCGCCGATATGATGCGAGTAAATGCCGGCGAACTGAGGCTGACCGTCCATCATCATGAGCACGGCACTCGCACGGTCGCCGCCAACACCGCGCATCTTGATATGACCCGCGCCATTACCGGCCACACCATAACCGAATATGCCACGTTCGGTCACAAACAAGCTCGGCACACGCCCCTTGAGTGCCGTCAGAAGCTGCGGACTGCCAGATGCTTCAAGTTCGGCACGGCCTATAACGCTCACGGTATACGGCAACAGACGGGTCTCGACGGCCTGATTGGAACCGGTGACAACGATCTCATTCAATGCCTCGATACTATCGGCAACAGATGTCTGAGCCGCAGACACGACACAGACGGATGCCGCTATAAGTGTAAGAGGTAGTCTTTTCATATTCGTCTGCAAAGATACAATAAACCACACGAACGGTTTAACCCATATTACGGTAATATCTACCTTTTTTACAGACCATCGCCGGTCGGGTTCAGAAAAGCACGCCGATTTTCACCGTCGCATAGTTGAGGCTCTTGAAATGATGTGTCATTTCCTCGCCTACAACGGTCTTGCGTTCACGGTAGGTATATCCGATGATAAGATGGGTTGAAAATTTCGAACTCCGGGCAAGATTGATACCCAGACCCGTAGCTCCATATAAGCCTGTCTGCTGATGATTGTGTTCAAGATAATTGAGCGACGTTCCGAGCTTTATATCCCAGAACAGGAGCGACGGCTTATTCTGAAAGTTCGTTCGGAAATTGACATATATGGGATATGAGCGACACGAATTGCTTATCATGATATCGGCTTCCACACCCAGTCCGAGGAAATTGATCCAGCCACGGCTCATGCCGAAAACCGCATTGAAGTCGACAGCGCTCATATCGTTGCCGCTAAGGTCAATGGAAGCTCCGGCATCGGCGCCCCATGTAAATTTTATCGACGGTTTCTCAGCTACGGCACTGACAGCCGCAATTACAGCCATAAGGACAAAAAGAAACCGTCTCATGATTTCCGGAATGTCATCGACGACCAATTGTCCATCTCGTCGGCGGTTACAAATTCGAATCCGGCTGCTGCGGCTGCCGCGGCTACTACTTCGCGGTCGATGACGTAGAATCCGCTGACCACAAGGAGACCGCCGCTTCGCGTGGCATCGGCATAACGGACTATATCGCCCGTAATGATATTACGGTTGATATTGGCAAGAAAAAGATCGGCCTTGTATCCAACACCGGCAAGTGAGGCGGCATCGCCGCCTATAATTCTCACGGCATCCGCCGACGCCAGATTAAGCGTCACATTATCGCGGGCGTTAGCTTCGGCGAAGGGATCTATCTCGATTCCTGTGACCGGAGAGGCACCGAGCATGGCAGCAAGAATGGCAAGAATACCCGAACCCGTCCCCATGTCGATCACAGACCGTCCTTCTATGTCTGCCGACAGGAGCGCTCTCATCATAAGGGTTGTCGTAGCATGGTGACCTGTGCCGAAAGCCATCTTCGGATCTATCGTTATATCGTATTTCGCAGCGGGAATATCGGTATGGAAGCTGCTGTGTACAGCCACAGTTCCTTCGACAAGTATGGGCCTGAAATAATTTTTTTCCCACTCGGCATTCCAGTCGCGTCCCTCGACGAACTCGGCCTCGAATGTGGCTTCGGCAAACGGGCTCAACTCTTCGAGCGCCCCGGCTACAGCTTCGGGCGAATACAGTGGCGCCGGTATGAAAGCTGTCAGGCCTGTACCTGGCATATCTTCCCGAGGCACGAAACTTTCGAACCCGACAGGTGCGAGCAGATCGGCGGCAAGATCGCAGAAATCGACAGATGCCGGCGAAATGCCGATTTCGACTTTATAATAATCGTTCATCGTAGGCTTGTTCATTGCGTAGACGTATTTGTTTCGCAAAGGTAAGCTATTTTCGGAAATTTTCACTAATTTTGCACACGTCAAAAAACGTACCATTCCTTACACAGGCATGACCGGCGAAAAACATAAACAGGATTTTGCGCTGCAGAAACTCACGGAGTATCTCGCACGCACCGGTCGTCGCAATACTCCCGAACGGCTCGAGATACTCGAAGCATCCCGTTCGCTCTCCACAGGATTCACTGTCGAAGAGCTCTCGGCGGCAGTCGCCGCCCGCGGTGTCAGAGTATCGCTCGCCACGGTCTACAATACACTGGAACTGTTTGTGGCCGCAGGAATCCTTGCCAGATATTTCGCTAACAAAGGGGCACGCTACGAAATGCTTCCAGCCAACCGCCATCATCTGGTATGCCTCAACTGCGGAAAAACCAAGGCTGTGAAGGACCAGTCGTTTTCTGAAGTGCTCCGCGCCAGACACTACTCGGCGTTCACGGCATCCTATTTCGAAATGACAGTCTACGGCGTATGCTCGGCATGCGCCCGCAAAGCAAAGAAAACCAACATCAACACCCGCATAAAAAAATGAAAGCCGATCTTCTTTTAGGCCTCCAGTGGGGCGACGAAGGCAAAGGCAAAATCGTCGATGTCCTCGCCCCCGGTTATGATATTGTAGCACGTTTCCAAGGCGGTCCCAACGCCGGCCACACCCTCGAATTCGACGGCCACAAGCATGTGCTACGCTCGATTCCGTCGGGCGTATTTGCCAAAGGCGCAATCACCAATGTCATCGGAAACGGCGTCGTGCTCGATCCCGTACTATTCCGCGGCGAAGCCGAACAGCTCGAAGCCGACGGCGTAGATCTCCATTCGATACTGAAAATTTCGAAGAAGGCACACCTCATAATGCCGACCCACCGCCTGCTCGATGCAGCCGGCGAACGCGCCATGGGAAGCGGCAAAATAGGCACTACCGGCAAAGGCATCGGCCCGACATACACCGACAAGGTATCGCGCCACGGTCTACGCGTAGGCGATACTCTCCGCGACGATTTCAGCGCACGATACGAAGCCGCACGCGACGCACATCTGGCACGCCTGGCAGGCATGGGTGCCGAAATCGACCGCGAAAAACTCGCTCAGGCCGAAAAGGAATGGTTCGATGCCATCGAATATATCCGCTCTTTCGGTCTGGCCGATACCGAATACTACATCAACAAAGCTCTCAACGACGATAAAAGCATACTATGCGAAGGAGCACAGGGTACCATGCTTGACGTCGACTTCGGTTCATATCCCTTCGTCACATCGAGCAACACCGTGGCCGCAGGAGCCTGCACCGGCCTGGGCATAGCACCCGGACGAATCGGTAAAGTCTACGGTATTTTCAAGGCATATTGCACCCGTGTGGGCAGCGGTCCCTTCCCTACAGAACTATTCGACGAAACCGGTGCCACCATACGCAATATCGGCCATGAATATGGCGCCGTGACAGGACGCGAACGCCGCTGCGGATGGCTCGACCTCGTGGCACTCCGCTACGCCGTGATGATAAACGGCGCCACTCACTTAATAATGATGAAGAGCGACGTCCTCGACGGCTTCGACACTATCAAAGTGGCTACAGCATACCGCATGCCCGACGGCACAGTAACCACCGACTTCCCCTACTCCGTCGGCGACAACGCCGAGGGTGCCGGCATAGCTGAACCAGTCTACGACGAGCTGCCCGGCTGGAAGACAGATCTCTCCAAGGCACGCACCGAAGCCGAACTTCCCGAAGCCTTCCGCAACTATGTGGCATACATCGAGAAACAGGTCGGTGTTCCCTTGGCGGTGATATCGGTTGGCCCTGACCGCGAAGAGACCATTATCCGCAACCTCTAAACAGAAACAAAATATCATCTATCGGGCGCGCGGCTTCCGAAAGCGGTGCGCCCGATTTATTTTAGAGGTTGTTTAATAATATATATGTGAATCCACAGGTTGGTGTATTTTTGCTTAGCAAGTTAACAAAAAGACACCAAGATTGTACTAATGTTAAAAGACGGCCTCAATCAGACAGACCCAATAAACACCATTATTATGAAAAAAATCCTCATCCTCATCGCCACGCTGGCCATGCTTGCAGGAAACGCGTATTCCAGAAATTTCCGTTTCGGCGCCGAGGCCGGTTTCGACCTGTCCAAACCGTCCGATACCGAAGGCGGCACTTATCCTGCATATCATTTCGCTGTTAACGGCGAATACGACTTCATATCGCCTTCAAAAGGTTTGTATATCGCCGCCAAAGTACAGCTTGCCGACAAATCATGGTCGAACAAGTTCAGAATGCCCGCCTACAATAATGTAAAGGAAATAGCCCATCCCGGCTATCTGCAGATACCTGTGCTCGCAGGTTTCCGTCTCCCTCTGAGCGACGATATTTCCTTCAAGATCGAGGCCGGACCTTACGCTGGCTTCGGCCTTTTCGGCTCAAGCAAAATCAATATATACAATGGTATGGCCAAGCCCTATAAATATAAAGAACAGGATTGTTTCGGCACCGACGGAGCATACCGCCGCTTCGACGCCGGCATAGCCGCCGGAATCGGCATAAGCATATGCGGACACTGGGATCTCACACTCAACACCGCCATCCAGCTCAACTCCTTCGACCCCGCAGCCGACAAATCCAACCGCACATTCGGCCTCTCCGTGGCCTACCTTTTCTGAAGCCGCCCTTGACGTGGCGCATTGTGCGGGGAGGGGGTGTTTGCGCATGCGCGGGATTTTTTGTAATTTTGCAGCAAATTTCCGGAAATGAAAAATATTCGCAACTTCTGCATAATCGCACACATAGACCACGGCAAATCCACTCTTGCCGACCGCTTGCTCGAATACACCGACACCATAGCCGCCAAAGACATGGAGGCACAGGTTCTTGACGACATGGATCTCGAGCGCGAGCGAGGCATCACCATTAAGAGCCACGCCATCCAGATGGACTATGAGCTCGACGGCGAGCGATATGTGCTCAACCTCATCGACACCCCGGGACACGTCGACTTCTCCTACGAAGTGTCGCGCTCCATCGCCGCCTGCGAAGGCGCCCTCCTCATTGTCGACGGCTCGCAGGGCATTCAGGCCCAGACCATATCCAATCTCTACATGGCCATCGACAACGACCTCGAGATAATCCCTATAATCAACAAGGTAGACCTCGATTCTGCCAAGCCCGAGGAGGTGGAGGACCAGATTATCGATCTTCTCGGCTGCAAGCGCGAGGAGATAATCCGCGCCAGCGGCAAGACCGGCATCGGCGTGCCCGAGATTCTGCGCGCCATTGTCGAGCGTATTCCCGCACCTGTGGGCGACCCCTCGGCACCGCTTCAGGCACTCATCTTCGACTCGGTGTTCAATCCATTCCGAGGCATCATAGCCTACTTCAAAATCGAGAACGGCACCATACGCAAGAACGACTTCGTGAAATTCGTGGCCACCGGCAAGGAGTACCACGCCGACGAGATTGGCATCCTACGCATGGACATGCAGCCCCGCGCCGAGCTTTCAGCCGGCAACGTGGGCTATATCATATCGGGCATAAAGACCAGCAAGGAAGTGAAAGTGGGCGACACCATCACCCACGTAGAGCGCCCATGCACCGAAGCCATCGACGGCTTCGAGGAAGTCAAGCCCATGGTCTTCGCGGGTGTCTACCCCATCGAGACCGAAGACTTCGAAAATCTGCGCACCTCGCTTGAGAAACTGCAGCTCAACGACGCCTCGCTCACCTTCACGCCCGAATCGTCGGCGGCACTCGGTTTCGGTTTCCGCTGCGGCTTCCTCGGCCTTCTCCACATGGAGATCGTGCAGGAGCGACTCGGCCGCGAATTCGACATGGACGTCATAACCACGGTGCCCAACGTAAGCTACAAAGTCTACGACAAGCGTGGCGATATGGTTGAGGTCCACAACCCCTCGGGCCTCCCCGACGCCACCCTCATCGACCATATCGAAGAGCCGTATATCCGGGCATCAGTTATCACGACCGCAGAGTTCATCGGCCCCATCATGACCCTCTGCCTGGGCAAACGCGGCGAACTGGTGAAGCAGGAATATATATCGGGTAACCGCATGGAGCTGACATTCGACATGCCTCTGGGCGAAATCGTCATCGACTTCTACGACAAGCTCAAGAGCATATCGAAAGGCTACGCCTCGTTCGACTACCATATCCACGACTACCGCGAGAGCAAGCTCGTGAAGCTCGACATACTGCTCAACGGCGAGAGTGTCGACGCCCTTTCCACCCTCACACACGTGGACAACGCCGTAACTTTCGGCCGCCGCATGTGCGAGAAGCTCAAGGAACTGATACCGCGCCAACAGTTCGACATCGCCATCCAGGCCGCCATCGGTGCCAAGATCATAGCCCGCGAGACCATCAAGGCCGTGCGCAAGGACGTGACCGCCAAGTGCTACGGCGGCGATATATCGCGTAAACGCAAGCTGCTCGAAAAACAGAAACAGGGCAAAAAGCGCATGAAGCAGATAGGCCGCGTGGAAGTACCCCAGAAAGCCTTCCTCGCCGTCCTCAAACTCGACTGATGAACTTTAACGGAAAACTTCGCGGACACATGGCGCTCCTCGGCGCCAATGTCTGCTGGGGGCTTATGGCCCCTGTTGCCAAACTCGTGATGGCCGCAGGTGTCATCACACCTCTTGTTCTTACCGACTGCCGTATCGTCGGCGCGGCGATATTGTTCTGGCTGCTGTCGCTGTGCGGACGCCGTGAGCATGTGCCTGCGGGCGATCTCCTGCGCCTTGCGGGCGCAGGAATGCTGGGCATACTCTTCAATCAGGGCTGCTATATATTCGGCGTAGGATACACTTCGCCTGGCGAGGCGTCGATCATCACTACCACTATGCCCATGTGGGTAATGGTGCTGTCGCGCATTATCCTCAAAGCCCCGATTACAGGCGGAAAAGCTTTCGGCATACTCCTCGGGGCTGTCGGCGCCTTTATGCTCGTCTACTCGTCGCTCGGCTCGTCGGTACGCGGCAACAATCCCCTTCTGGGCGACTTGCTCGTGTTGACGGCGCAGCTGTCGTACGCGCTGTATCTGACGCTGTACAAGAATTTCCTGAAGAAATATTCGCTGGTGACAATGATGAAGTGGATGTTCACCTTTGCCGCCGTGGCCGTGATACCGTTCTCCGTAGGCGACATAACCGCTACCGACTGGAGCGCAGTTCCAGCTTCCGTCGGCTGGGGCATAGCCTATGTGGTATTTATGGGTACATTCGTGGCATACATATGCATGATGACCGGTCAGAAAGCGCTTATGCCTACCGTGGTCGGTATGTACAACTACTTCCAGCCGATCGTAGCCACATGCGTCGGACTATACCTCGGACTCGATGTCTTCACACCGCTCAAAGGAGCGGCCGTCGTCCTGATCTTCGCCGGCGTATACCTCGTCTCCATCTCGAGTCGCCCCCGAAATATTTCATTGTCAGTAAAAACGGATAAAAACTGACAATGAATAAGACAGAACTGAAAAAATATATCGCAGACAAAAGGCGGGCCTCCGCACGCAAATTCGCATTCCGGCAAAGCTCATATATTAATTTCAAGGTCGTAAACGGATATTTTTTCTATCTGTCATTCTCGTATTGCGATGCTGTTTTGATTGTCAAGCCTTTGTATGCCGATGATCTATGGCTCGATATCTTTGAACTTCCCGAATACGAAGATGCGCCTCTGAGCTGGCGAGGGCTGGGAGAAGAAGCTTTACCGGGGCAGGAATTACGCACATTCAATATGCCGGGAGGACAGCTCGATGAGACAAGCGATTTAACAGCTGTCTTTGATAGGATTTTTCAGGAATCGGATATTGAAATCAGCCATTTCCTTGAAGAAAATCCCGATGCCGATTTATTTATACCCGACGAAAACAAGATAGACGACAAAGACCGCCTATTATATCTTGTCACTCTTATAAACAGAGGTCGGGACAAAGAAGTCCTTTCCATAATAAGACACGAACGGCTCCTGAGACCGATATGTATTTTACGCGCAATTTTTACAGAAGATAAATACTCCTATATAAAACGCTGGTGCAAACGGAACACATGGATCGGAAAACTACGCATAAAGTATAAACCCGCCATCGATAGGATAATAAGATACCGGGCCTATGTCCTTCTCGCAATAGAGAACAGCCACGACGGAACTCCCGGGTATTATAATAGACAAATGCTTGACACGGGCCTTATGGTGTTTGTGGGCATGCTTCCATGGATGTTTTTATTTCGGCTTTTCCCAAACATCATATTTTCTTATGCCATAGGCGCTACGATGATACTTTTCTTTGGGCTGATATTTTGGCTTGACCGGGGAAAAAGAGCCAGACCATATTACAGAGAGTTTCTAAGCTTACCTCAAGAAGTGCAACGTAAATGGCAGATTGGCGCCTGGATTGCCACTGTAGCTGTATGGATAGTTTTTTTCTTTTCCATCTACATATTAAATATTTTAGAGGGACACATCGAATAAAGCTTTATAAACTCACTATCATGGAGGCGGCAGTATCGTCGGCAACCTTGTCGCCTTTGGTCTGACGTATGATCTCGATGGCGAACGGCAATGTGGTGCCGGGGCCTTCCGACGTTATCAGTCCGGGAGCCACGACTACCTTCTCTTTCACATATTCGCCGCCATTGCTGTCAATGCTGTCGCCGAGACCGGGGTAACACGTGGCTTTCTTCCCCTTGAGTATGCCAAGTGGAGCTAACACTACGGCCGGCCCGGCACATATCGACGCTATTCGACCACCTTTGTCATAATGTTCGAGCAACATTTCGCTCACCTTGGCGGAAGCATGCAGATTGGGGGCACCGGGTACGCCACCGGGTACTATCAGCCAGTCGGCATCGCCCACATTGACATCCGAAATGAGAGAATCGGCTACTATTGTCTGTCCGGTAGCACCTTTTATCTGGAGGGTAGTATCGACCGCCACGGCCACTACCGGTATCTCGGCACGGCGAAGGGCATCTATTGTCGCCATCGCCTCTATTTCCTCCACCCCGAGTGCGAGGAAAATGTAAGATTGTTTTGCTGACATATTTATAAAACCTGATATCACAGCTGCCGCAACAGCTATCTTTCTTATTGAAATCATACCTTATGATTTTTTAGGATGTCTGTAAAACAACGATTCTTCCCGTAGAGTTTACATATATCAATCGGCTGAGAATTTGGAAAGTTAAGCTTTTGTAGCTATCTTTGCGGTGCATAACCGACCGACGGCCTCCCTGTGAGGCCTTTTGGTGTGTGTAGATGTCTCATTTTTGAAAGAAATTAATCAAACATACGTTTCTTAATGAAAAAATTAATCGTAATCGCTGCCGCAGCTCTTACACTTGGAGCATGCAGCCATCAAAACAAAACCGATATGGCAGACAATCCGTTCCTGGCTCCATACGACACTAAGTACGAAATCCCGCCCTTCGACAAAATCGAATACGGCCACTATCTTGCCGCCCTCGACAGCGGTATAAACCAGAAGAAAACCCAGATCGACGAGATCACGGCAAATCCAGACAGCGCGACATTCGCCAACACCATCATGCCGCTCGAACGCAGCGGCGAGATCCTCGACCGCGTGGCAGCCGTCTTCTTCGCCCTCGACGAATCGAACTCATCACCTGAAATGGTTGAGATCGCCGAGACATTTTATCCCAAATACTCGCAGTTTGCCGACGAAATGACCATGAACGATGCTCTTTTCGCTCGCATCAAAGACGTATATGACAACCGCGAGACTCTCGACCCCGATCAGAAACGCGCCGTAGAGGAATACTACAAGCAGTTCGCCCGCAACGGCGCCCTCCTCACCCCTGAGAAGAAAGAGGAACTTAAGGCCGTCAATACCGAGCTTTCCGAACTTTACCTCACTTTCAACAAGAATCTGCTGAATGCAACCAATGCGTTCTCTATCACGGTAAGCGACAGCACCGAACTCGCCGGTCTTCCCGCATCGAGCATCGCCGTGGCAGCCGAAGAAGCCGCCAACCGCGGTCTTGACGAAGGCAACTGGGTGTTCACGCTCCACGCCCCGAGCCGCCTGCCCCTGTTGCAGTATGCCGACAACCGCGACCTGCGCCGCAAAATGTACGAAGGCTATACAAATCTCGCTTCCGACGGCGAATACAACAACCTTCCTGTAATCAACAAGATCCTTCAGGCCCGCACAAAAAAAGCCCAGCTTCTCGGCTTCGAAAACTACGGTGCGTACATGACCGACAATGTAATGGCCAAGACCGTCGCCAACGCCGAAGATCTTCTTATGCAGATCTGGAAGCCGGCTGTGGCACGTGTTAAAAACGAAGTAGCCGAAATGCAGGCTGTTGTCGACAGCGAAGGCCAGAACTTCAAAATCGCACCCTGGGATTACTATTATTACGCCGAAAAGGTACGTCAGAAAAAATATGACCTCGACGAGAGCAAAGTGCGCGAATACTTCGCTGTCGACTCCGTACGCAATGGTATCTTCACCATGGCCGAAAAGCTCTATGGCGTGAAATTCACCGAAATGCCCGACGCTCCCAAATACTATCCCGAAGTCACAGTCTATGATGTAACCGACGCCGCCTCCGGCGAGCACGTGGCCGTATTCATGACCGACTACTTCCCCCGCGCCTCCAAGCGGCAGGGCGCATGGATGAGCGAATTCAAGGGCTCATGGCAGAACGAGGACGGCACAGCCTCGCGTCCCATCATCTACAACGTCGGTAACTTCTCGCGTCCTACCGCCGACGCACCCGCACTCCTCACTCTCGACGAAGTCGAGACCATGTTCCACGAATTCGGACACGGTCTTCACGGCATGCTTTCGCGCGCACGTCTCAAGAGCCAGGCCGGCACCAACGTTGACCGCGACTTCGTAGAACTTCCCTCGCAGATCCACGAGCATTGGGCAATGGAACCCGAACTTCTCAAGATCTATGCCCACCACTACAAGACCGGCGAAGTAATTCCCGACGAACTCATCGAGAAACTTCAGGCCGCCTCGACACATAACATGGGCTTCACAACCGCAGAACTCGCCGGTGCCGCCCTCCTCGACCTCCAGTACGGCAAACTCAATACCACCGAAGACATCGACATAGCCGCCTTCGAAAGCAAGGTATCCGCCGAACTCGGCATGCCCGCCGAACTCACCTACCGCTACCGCTCGCCCTACTTCAAACACATCTTCGGCAGCGACGGGTATGCTTCGGGTTACTACACCTACCTCTGGGCTGAAGTTCTCGATACCGACGGCTTCGAGCTCTTCAAGGAAAAAGGCATTTTCGATCCTGAGACAGCAAAAAAATTCAAAGAAAACGTACTTGAAAAAGGCGGTTCGGTTGATCCGATGGAACTCTACGTCAACTTCCGCGGCCATCAGCCCAGCGTCGACGCCCTTCTCCGCAACCGCGGCCTTGTTGACGCCAAAGCCGTCGACCTCTCCTCCAAATCCGGAAAATAACTTTTAATTACAAATTACAAGTTAGAAGTTAGAAGTTTCCATGCGCCGTCCAAGCATAGTTTACGAAAAATCTATGGCGTTTGCAAACCGCATTGTTAAGTTGTATATTCATTATGCAATACACATAATGAATATACTATGAGCAAACAATTACTACGCTCCGGTACAAGCATTGGCGCCAATATATGCGAAGCGATACATGGTATGAGCAAGAAAGATTTTCTTTCAAAGATGTACATAGCTTACAAGGAATGCGCTGAAACAAGATATTGGTTGGATATTCTTCTAAATGCGAACTATCTAACCAAACTACAATACGATTCGATTGCAGAAGACTGCAATGAACTGCTGGCACTCCTTACAAGCATTACCAAGAGTACCAGAAACTCGATCAACAACTCCTGACTTCTAACTACTAATTTCTCACTAAACACTATGTTTCGCACAAATACCTGCGGTGAGCTCAGGCTCGCCGACGCCGGCAAAACAGTGACTCTTGCCGGCTGGGTACAGAAAACCCGCAAAATGGGCGGTATGACTTTCGTCGACCTCCGCGACCGCTACGGTATCACTCAGGTGGTGTTCAACGTGGAGCACGATGCCGCCCTTACAGAAGCCGCCAACAAACTCGGCCGTGAATTTGTAGTACAGGTCATCGGCACCGTCGCCGAACGCACTGCCAAAAATCCAGCGATGCCAACCGGCGACATCGAGATCATCGCCGACAAGCTCACCGTTCTTAATCCCAGCGAAGTTCCGCCCTTCACCATCGAAGACGAATCCGACGGCGGCGACGATCTCCGCATGCGCTACCGCTATCTCGATATACGCCGCGCTCCCGTGCGTAAGAATCTGGAACTGCGCCACAAAATGACCATGGAGGTACGCCGCTACCTCGACAGCAAGGGATTTCTGGAAATCGAGACTCCCATGCTCGTAGGCTCCACCCCCGAAGGTGCCCGAGACTTCGTGGTGCCCTCGCGCATGAACCCCGGACAGTTCTATGCCCTGCCTCAGTCACCTCAGACACTCAAGCAGCTTCTGATGGTGAGCGGTATAGACCGCTATTTCCAGATCGTGAAATGCTTCCGCGACGAAGACCTCCGCGCCGACCGTCAGCCCGAATTCACCCAGATCGACTGCGAGATGAG
>ERZ836877.474-NODE-474-length-70094-cov-4.114522_pt1 | contig 70094 bp, 48 predicted proteins | sample MGYA00519469_ERZ836877 | MGnify/ENA primary metagenome ERZ836877 (study PRJEB31850, sample SAMEA3708809) | human gut metagenome | biome: human gut; feature: human-associated habitat; material: faeces | place: China | collected 2014 ...
TGAAGGCGCAAGCGGCCCGCGACCCGCGCATTCGTGTAGAGCTTGGCACGGAAAATCTTGGCATTGCCGGGAACACGAATCGTGCGCTGGTCATGGCGCAGGGCGACTGGGTAGCGCTGGTAGATCATGACGATCTGCTGACCCCGGACGCCCTGCGTCAGGTGGCCGCAGCCATACAGGATTACCCCGACGGCCTGTTGTTTTTTTCTGATGAGGATAAAATCCGCGAGGATGGCTCTCTGTTTTATCCCTATCTTAAAAACGACAAGTGGGATTGGGAACTGCTCTGCGGCCAGAATTTCGTGAGTCATCTCGGCGTGTACCGCACGGACAAGATACGCCAACTGGGTGGTTTCCGTGAGGGGGTCCGCGGTTCACAGGATTATGATCTGCTTTTGCGTTATGTGGCGGGGGCGGACGCCGCGCGCCTCATCCATATTCCCCATGTGCTCTACCACTGGCGCGCCCATGCGGGCAGCACGGCTACGGATGTGGGCGTTAAAAGCGAGGCGGTGGAGAGTGCGCGGCGGGCGCTGCAGGACTATCTGGACGCAGCTGGTTCTGCAGCCGTGGTGGAGGTGTTGGAGGGTTCTCAGTTTTTGCGGGTCAGGCATCCGCTGCCCCACAAGCGGCCCCTGGTAAGTCTGATCTGCCATATGGGAGAGGATCTTGCCCCGTTGCAGGCCCAGCTTGCCGCCTTGCAGGAGAATACCGCCTACGGCAAATATGAAATACTTGTTGTGTGCAGCGAAGCCGTTCCGCAACGCCAGCTTGTCAAGGCGCGGCGGCTGACTGAGGGCCAGAAAAATATCCATTTGGTTCTGCATCCGAAAAATTTTTCCCAGGCGCAATGCCTGCAATGGGGCGCGCAAAAGGCGCAGGGGCAGGTGCTGGGCTTTCTATCCGGCGGCGTGGCGCCGGTGACGCCGGGCTGGCTGGAGGAACTGGTGGCCTGCCTGTGCCGTGCGGGCGTGGGCGCTGTGGGCGGCAAGCTGCTGCGCCGTAATGAAACGAGTCTGCACTGCGGCTACCTCACGGACGCCAGCGGCACATTGGCCCCGGTGTTGTCGGGCATGCCCCGCCATACGCCCGGCTGGTTCAACTGGAATATGATGGCCCGAACCGTAGACGCCCTGGACGGCCTGTGCCTGTTTACCCGTGCGGAAACCTTGGCGGGGGCGGGCGGCTTTGACGCGGCTGTGCCCGATGCGGCTGTGCCGGACTACTGTCTGCGCCTTGATGGGCAGGGATTGCGCACCGTCTGGTGGCCGTTTGCTGCGTTTGTGCTGCTGGATGACAAGAAGGCGCGCCGTTGCGACGACTGGGTGGACACTGCCGCCTTTGCGGCACGCTGGAAAGGGCGGCTTACGCCCTTCAGCAGGGATCTTGCGGCCACGCGGCAGGGCTGGGCGTTGCAGACCGACGCCGTGGGATCGGAGGCTGCGGGTGGCATCTTACGGTTAGAGGCTGAAGGTGTTCCGAAGGATTTTTCTCCGGAGGAATACTTGCTTTTGTATCCGGATGTCCGCGCCAGTGGGATGGACCCCCTGATTCATTATCTGCAGTGCGGGCGTCAAGAGGGACGCAAGCCCTGCTGCAGCCATATAGACTACAGCGGCCTTACGCCGGAACGGCTGGCCAGGTTTCGCGCTGCGCCGCCCGGTGATGTGGTGGTCTGCACCTCTGTTGCGGGGAACTACGAGCGCCTCTTGCCCCCGGCTTATTTGAACGACGGCTGGCGCTATGTGTGCTATACAGATACCCCTATGGAATCTTACGGAATATGGGAAATGCGCCCCATTCCTTATGCTAATGCCGATCCCACGCGCCGGGCCCGCTGGGCCAAGCTGCATTTGCCGGAGCTTTTTCCCGATGCGCGTTGGGTATTATGGCAAGATGCAAATTTTGTCATTGTGGGTGACCTTTCACCAGTGCTAAATTTTCATGACGGTTCGTTACCACTGTATTCTATTACACATCCTGTCCGTGACTGCATTTATGATGAGGCCTCAGCCTGTATTATGGCTAAAAAAGATACCACTGAAGTTCTCAAAAAACAGGTTGAGGCGTACAGAATGCAGGGTATGCCAGAACATTATGGGTTATATGAAAACAATATTTTTTTGATAAATCCAAATAATGATTGCACATGTGAACTATTTTTGCAATGGTGGAAAGAATATGAAATGTATAGTAAAAGGGATCAAATTAGTCTTCCATATATTTTATATAAAAATAATATGAAGACTGGTGTTTTGTTTGATAAGGATTTCTTTTTTAAAAAAAATAGTATTATTTGCTTTCTGACACATATCGAAACAAATTTATGTGCTGTATAGGTGTCTGTAGTAATACTGTGTGGCCACGAGATTTTGTCTAAGTTTTATTTTGTGGTATCGTTCGTTTATCTCTATGACATAAAGAGGGGTTTTCGTTTGATAGCAGTAATTTATCCAAAAGATGGTTGGATCTTGCAGCGGATGGCTGAAGAATTGCTGAACCGGCTGCCAGAGAGTATTGGTATTCCTAACGATTCCCCCGGGATTTGGGTGCCGCGTAGTATTTTAGATACTGGTCCTCAGCAGATTAATTATTTCATCAATTACGCCGTAGCAAAACGCACTACTGCAAAACTTGATGCCGCATGGTTCACGCATCCCGAGGACGATGGTCTGTTCTGGCAAGTGGGGCGGCATATGAATCTGGCGGTGTGCAATTGTGAGCGGTATCGACAAATGCTGGCGGACAAGGGGGTCCGGGCCAGCACCATCATCCCCGGCATTGATGCTGCTTTTAATCCCAAGTTGGTCCTTGGATTTGTAGGGCGGTTCAGTACGTACGGCTTCCGCAAGGGCGCGGATCTGCTTCAGCAAGTAAACGATTTAGATTTTGTGGAACTTGCCGTCACTGACGGCGACGTGGCTCAAGACGCGCTTCCTGCATTTTACCGCAGCTTGGATTATATTCTTGTCACGTCGCGATATGAAGGCGGTCCTATGTGCCTGCTGGAGGGGCTGGCCTGTGGGAAAAAAATCATTTGCCCACTAGATATCGGCTTTGCGGATATGTTTACGGAAGGCGTCATCCCCTATGCAAAAGGTAATTTTGCGTCTTTACGCAAAGTTCTTGTGGACCTCTATAAGGAAAAATTACGAATATCGGCCTTGGTGCAAAAATATACCTGGGACAGGTGGGCGATTGAACATCTACGCTTGTTTACCAGCTTGATCCGGAGTACGTAAATGGGAAATAGTATAAATTGTTATGCTAAGATGAATAATATGAAAGAAATAAATCTGCACCTTGGGTGTGGAGGAGATAATATCAAAGGATGGATAAATATTGACAATTATGACTGCACTTCCGCTGACAGTTCACGAAGTGGCGCAAACTATGACATGAAGATGGACATCCGTACGCTTGACGCCGCCCCTGGCAGCGTTGATCGCATTCTTCTTGTGCACGTGCTGGAGCATTTTGTGCGGTGGGAAGCGGTTGCGCTGTTGGCCCAATTTTATAGACTTCTCAAACCCGGTGGTCTGCTGATCATGGAACACCCTGACCTCGATGGATGCATAAAGATGTATCTCGAAGGAAAGGTCACCATTGACACGCCGCTGGGGAAACTCAATAAAGGATTTACACAGTTTTATGGCAATCAGTGGGACGAACTGGAGTATGAGACGCACCGATATGTTTGGACAAAAATAGAAATGAGACAGGAACTTGTCAAAGTGGGTTTCACCATTCTTACCCTGGACAACCAAGCACATTTTCACGTCCCCGAACGCGACATGCGAGTTATAGCGCAAAAACCACTCAACTAGCTGCAATGTCTACTATCACAGGTCAATTGAGCCCACCACGCCGGGTGAAGAAGGAATCCATGGAAAAGAAGTTTGAACCTGTGTTGATCGCCATAGAAAGGCTTGTTACGCGGCATCCCACTCTTGTGCCACAGATCAAAAAAATACTTACCAACTCTCAAACCGAAAACGCCAAACGAGTCCCCACCCTTGGCGGAAGCAATGATGAAATCTCATCTTCTGCGGAAATTTTTACAAAGATTTATGCCGACGGTGTTTGGGGAGCGCCATCAAGGGCGGGAGACTCTTTTTTTTCGGGACGAGGATCTCATGAAAAAAATATTGTTTATCCGTATATAGCGGCAATCCGAGCATTCCTATCCTCGTTTGACGCCGCCCCTTCAGTTCTTGATGTGGGTTGTGGAGACTTCAACATCGGATCAAAACTCAGGAGTTTATTTTCTACGTATATAGCATGCGATATTGTAGAACGGCTTATTACTGATAATAAAAAAAAATACCACCACCTTGATGTTGATTTTATGCTCCTTGATTGTGTGGAATGCAAGATTCCCAAGGTTGATATTGTGCTTGCCAGGCAAGTTCTGCAACACCTTTCGAATATACAAATAGCAAAATTTATTAGAAATTTAGAAAAAAGCTGTCGTTATCTCATCATTACGGAACATCTTCCGCAAGGTCAGTTCGTTCCCAATCATGATAAGGCAACCGGGCCCGGAATAAGGCTTGATGATAACAGCGGGGTGGTGCTTACAGCACCACCATTCAACCTACAGCCAAGCTCGGAATGGAGGTTGTGCGCCACCCCCATCGGCAACAGCATGATTGAAACCATCGTCTATGAACTTTAAATATCTTAATTCTGAGATGCCTCCTGATCTTCTACACACGCTGGGGAAGTAGGTTCATTTCGTAAGCTGTCCCCCTACCCCCGCTTCAGTTCTTCCACCAGCTTGGCCATGTCCTGCGCCTGGGTGCGCAGCAAGGCCATTTCGCGGGCGGCCACTTCCATGGAATCCGCCGTGGACTTGGCAATAAAGTTCACGTCCTCCAGGGACTTGTTGATGGCCGCACTGGCGGCGGACTGCTCCTCGCTGGCCGAGGCGATGGCCCGCACTTCGTCGGCGGTCTGATCCACCATGCCCACGATTTTGGTCAGCGCTTCACCAGACTTATCGGCAAAGCCCGTGGCCGCGTCAATGGTTTTCACGGTGGCGTCCACCAAGGACACGCTGGTTTCCGCGCTCTGCTGGATGGCCGTAACCGCCTGGGCCACGTCCGCAGTGGAGGCCATGGTCTTTTCCGCCAGTTTGCGCACTTCGTCAGCCACCACGGCAAAGCCGCGTCCGGCGTCGCCGGCCCTGGCCGCTTCAATGGCCGCATTGAGGGCCAGCAGATTGGTCTGGTCCGCTATATCCGCAATGACATTCATAATTCTGGTGATGGCCTGGGTGTGCTCGGCCAGTTGGGCCATGCCTTCACGCAGCTTCAGGGACTGGCGCTGCACTTCCTCAATGCCGGCAACAGCCTGGGCCACCACCTGGGCCCCAGCCTCGGCTTCCTGCCGGGCCGTGTTGGAAATATCCGCCGCGCCCCCGGCGTTTTGGGCCACGTCCAGCACGCTGGCGTTCATTTGCCCCATGCCCGTGGCGGTTTCCGCCAGGCGCTTGAGGGCCTGGCTCAAGGCCGTGTGCGTGTTGTCCACCTGGTCGGCAATATCTTCGGCGGCGGCATTGAGTTTGTTCACCACGCCGCCCATGCGTTCAGCCGCGCTGACAATGCCTTCGCGCCGGGCTTTTTCGGCCTCTTTTTGCGCCTTGTGGGCTTCTTCCACAGCTTGCCGGGCCTCTTCGCTCATGCTGCGGGCTTCTTGGGTTTTGGCGTGCGCCTCCTTCACCAGTTTGCGCAGGTTGGTTTCCATCTGGCGCAGGGCGTCGGCCAGTTGCCCCATATCGTCGTTGCTGCGCACGCCCAGCCGGGCCGAGGCGTCACCGCCGGCCACGGCCAGGGCATAGCGCGTGATTTTGGTCACGGGCGCGCTGATGCGCAGCCCCACAAGCACAGCCAGAACCAGCAGCACGGTCAGCAGCCCCAGCGCGGTAAGCACGGCGGCGCGGATGCCGGCGTGCTCCAGTTTTGCCAGATCTTCAATGGGGTTGCCCACAAACCACATGCCCAGAATTTTGCCGTCCGCGGTCCGCACGGGCCAATAGGCCGATTGATAGCGCACGCCTGAAATAACGTTGCGCACCACGCTCACTTCGCCGCGCTCCAGCACGGCTTGCACCACGGCCGGAGCGTCCAGTTTGGTGCCGATAATCCTTTTATTGTCGCGCAGGATGGTGGTCATGACCCGCGTGTCGCCCTTGAAGATGGTCACGTCCACCCCGGCAAGGCGCTTGAGGTCATCCAGAAAAGCCGGAGTGGTGAGCTGCACGCCCACAGAAACCGTGCCCACCACGACCCCCTCGCGTCGTATGGGGCAGGAGGCGCGGAGCATGAAGGGGTTGATGGGGCCGGTAACCACAGCTGCTGCCGCTTCGCCGCGCATGGCCTTGGCCACGGTGCCCTGCTTGGCGATATTGTCGCCGAATTTGGCGGCGTGCCCGCGGGCAATGACTGTGCCTTGGGCATCGGTCACGGACATGAAGTCCGAGCCCGCGGCGCGCATGAGCTCCTGCGCCAGGGCATACACGGCCGCGTGGTCCTTGGCGGCCACGGCGGCGGCAAAATCCGGATTGCGCGCAATAAGGTCGCCGCTGTGCAGGAAGCGCCCCGACGTAGCGGTGATGGCGGCGTCCACCACCTGCTGGCTGCGGGCCATGCCGTCCACCAGTTCGGCGTCAAAAGGTTTTTTCATATGATAAATGGCAACGACCAACACTACGGCGCAGCAGACGATCAAGGCAATAAACAATGAACCTACATACTTGTGCGTAAGCGTAAGGCGCATGACAAGTTCTCCTCCACGTCATGGTGTCGTATGCCACATAAGGGCCGTCAGGCTGCGCGGACGGCATCGCCAGCGTCGGGTATAACCCGGCGTTGCGCATGGTTCCCTGTCCAGAGGCGCATAGCCTCAGGCCTGACGCAACCGGCGGTGCGGGAATAGCCGCGCATACGTGCTTGCCTGACCGCCCCCCTGCCAAGGAGCCGTCAGACGCTTTTAGTAGCCTTTTAACCTATATCGACCAGAGATATAAAAAGTTAAGGGGACGTATAGCGAACGTTATAACTGCTGTCAAAAGCCAAAAGCGGATTTGGCGTCAGTTCGCAATAAAAGATTTATTTCACATTTGTGGCCATGGCCTTGCAATTTTGCAATGTCCTGGCGATTGCGTAAGCAAGACGCTCGCCGTGGAGGCGCAAGCGCAGCTGTAGCCATTGCGAAGCAGGGGTTGCCCCGTTACGGCGAAAAGTTTACGGGCTAAGACAGCAGCGCTAGTTACGGATACAGACAGCAACGCTATGTAGTTGCACGGGTAAGCGCTGAAATGAGCGTGCCTAACCATTGAGAATACATATTCTCAACATGAATCTGTGTTATGGGCGCAAACGCAGAAACCGCTTGCAGACGGACAAAAAACTGGAGTGGAAGGAAGCATTGCCGTGCGCGGAAATGCCGGGATCAGCCCAGCTTGGCGCGGACCTGACGGCAGAGTCCCATGAGGGCGTCGTATTCGTGCCGCCGCAGCCCGGCCCGACTGAACAGCCGGCGCCAGGGCAGCAGGAAGTAGTCCGGATTGTCCCCGTGCAGATAGTCCAGGCGCAGAAGCATATCCTTGAGTGCAGCCATGAGGCGCTCCTGTTCGGCGGCTGTGGCCGCCCGGCCGCCGGGCACGGGGTCTGGAGGCCGGCTTTGCGGGGACGCGAGAGCGGCATCCGGCGCGGCAGCCGTGGCGTCTTCGCTTGCGGGAGAGGGGGCGGCGCCCCCCGCGTGGCGCAGGGCCCGCACGGCGTTGGCGCATTCGTAGGTCAGCAGCAGTACAGCCTGGGCCAGATTGAGGGAGCGGGCCGCCGGATCGGTGGGGATGGTGACCAGTTGCTGGCAGTGGGAGATTTCTGCATTGTTCAGGCCGCGGTCTTCGGGGCCGAAGACCAGGGCAACGCGCTCGCCGCGCGCCAGGGACGCCGCAACCAGTCTGCCGGCCTGCGGCGGCGAAAGCAGGGCCCTGCGCCAGCCGCCCACCCGGGCGGTAGTGCCCAGCACCAGTGCGCAGGGGGCCACCGCCTCTTGCACAGAGGGGTGAACGCTCAGGCTGTCCAGCAGGGGGATGCCTTTAGGTGTGGCCAGGGGGATGGCCTTCTCTTTGTCCCAGCGTTCGGGATCCACCAGGCGCAGGGAGGAACAACCCATGTTGACGCAGGCCCGCGCCGCCATGCCGATGTTCTCGGGAAAGCGGGTCTTGACCAGGACTACGTCCAGACCTTGCAGCAGCATCATGCGCCTCAGCACAAAAAGTGAAAGGCCGCCAGCACCTGGGTGGCGCCTTCAGCCGGTTCCAGCAGCAGGGCAGGGGGCTGGGGCCAGATGTGATTGGCCGCCAGAGCCAGCATGGCCCCGCCGGCCCCGCACTTGCAAACAGTGCCCAGAAAACGGCCCATCATGGCCCCGAAGGCCGCGTCCAGGGCCTCGCCCAAGGGGCGGCCGCGGACGAGTTCCATAAGAAAGCAGCCCGTCCAGGCCCCGGCCAGCGCGCCGATAAGCGCCCCCAGGCCGAAAAACAGGGGCGCCAGCAAAATAGCCCCGGCGATGGCCCCGATCATGCCCGCAAAGGTACCCGAAGAGCTGGAGCCGTAGCGCCGGGCCTTAACGATCTGCAGGCCCATTTCAAGAGCCTCTCCGGCCAGGGCAATGCCCACCATGAGCACCCAGAACCAGACGTCCATGGACTGGGCCGCAGGGTGGATCAGCTTCCACAGGGCTACCAGCCCCAGCAGCAGCCAGTTGGCCGGCAGGCCAAAGATGTTGAGCAGCAGCACAAAGCCGAGCAGCGTGACAAACGCGCCCGCCAGGACTGATGCCAAAGGAAAAGGCAAGAAATCCATAAACCACCTGTGGGGCCGGTTGCGCCACGGAAACGGGCGTTATTTTTGCTCGCGCAGATCCTTGAGGCGCACGGCCTTGCCCTCGCTGCGCGGCAGGCTGTTGCTTTCCACCAGCTCCACCTTGGGCGTCACCAGTATTTCGTCGCGCAGGCGCGCGGTAATGGCCTTTTGCAGGTTGTGGAGCACGCGCATATCCTCCACAAAATATTCGTCCCGGATCTCTACCTGCACCCGCATGACGTCGCCGATGCCGTCGTTTTCCAGAATAATAAGGTAGCTCTGCCCCACCTCCGGGAAGGTCATGATGACTTGCTCCACCTGCAAGGGGTAGATGTTCACCCCCTTGATGATGAACATGTCGTCCGCCCGGCCCAGAATACGGTCAATGCGGCGGTGCTTGCGGCCACAGGCGCAGAAGCCCGGCAAAAAGCGGGTCAGGTCGCGGGTACGGTAGCGCAGAATGGGCATGCCCTGACGGCACAGACAGGTCATGACCAGCTCGCCCACCTCGCCATCGGGCAGGGCTGCGCCCGTCTCCGGGTCCACAATTTCGGGGATGTAGGCGTCCTCCCAGATGTGCAGGCCATTTTGTTCCAGGCACTCGAAGCCCACGCCCGGGCCGTTCATTTCTGACAGGCCATAAGAGTTGTAAACTTTCATATCGAAAAGATTTTCGATGCGGCGGCGGTATTCCTCGGTATAGGGCTCTGCGCCCACCATGGCGATGCGCAGGGGGAATTGGCGCGGGTCTTTCCCCATTTCACGCAGATGTTCACCCAGGATCAGGGCGTAGGAGGGCAGGATGTGGGCCACCGTGGTGTTAAAATCCTTGGCCAGCTTAATCTGACGGCGGGAGTTGCCCGCCCCGGCCGGGATGGTCATGCAGCCCAGGCGCTCGGCCCCGAAGTGGATGCCCAGTCCGCCCGTGAACAGGCCGTAGCCGGACATATTCTGGAATACGTCGTCCCGACGCACGCCCACCATGTACATACAGCGGGCCATGAGGTCCGCCCAGGCGTTGATGTCGTTCTGCGTGTGGCAGATGGCCACGGGTGAACCTGTGGTGCCGCTGGAGCAGTGCATGCGCACCACCTCGGATTGCGGCACGCAGAGCAGCCCCGTGGGGTACTGGGAGCGCAGGTCGTTCTTGGTGGTAAAGGGTATGCGCCGCAGATCGTCCAGGGTGCGCAGCGATTCGGGGCCCACGCCAGCTTCGTCCAGCCGCTGGCGGTAAAAAGCACACTTGCGGGTCTGCGCTACCGTGTTGCGCAGGCGCAACAGCTGGGTTTCTTCAATGTGTTCGCGGCTCCACAGTTCCGCTTCATCAAAAACGTCCATACTTTCCCCCTGAAGTGGCGCGTTTTACTTCGCCTGCCGGTGCGCCCAGCCCCAAAGCAGTCCGAAACAGCCCGCCAGCATCATGTCGCCGTGCGGAGCCAGAAATGTGCCGCAGCCCTCCAGCAGGGCGCGTTTGGGGCCTGTAATAAAGGTGGGCGCGTAGCCGCCGGCCTCTTCACAAGCGGGCCCGAAGGCCGTGCCGTGCCCGCCGCTGGCCTGCACCGCTTCGGCAGGCAGCCAGTGCTTGCGAAACTGCTCCAGGTCTTCCAGAAGCTGCTCCCGCGTGCGCATGCCCGTATGGTGCTCGTAGATGCCGCGTACCTTGCCCTGATAGAGCAGGGCCGCCACGGTGTGGCCGTTGCCCACGTTGACAATGGTCAGACCCTGGCGGAAACTGCGTTCCAGCACGGCCGGGTCGCACAAGGCCCCCAGCAAGGCGCTGGTGCCCGTGTCGGCCACGGGGCCGCCGGTCTTCTCGTGCAGGGCCTGCATGCGGGTCAGCGAAGGCGGCGGCGCAGCATGGATCCAGCTGGTCGGGTCTGCGGAGGCGGTCAGAAGGTCGCTCCAGCCGCGCATGCGGCCCTGCCGGTTGTTGTAGACGTGAAAACCGTGATCCTGTGCGGCGGCCAGCACCAGATGCGGTTGCGGCAAGCTCGCTAAGCGCAGTATGCCGGCCCAGAAGTCCGGAGCGTAGTCGGTCAGGAATACGGGAACGCAGTTTTCCGGGCAGTTGGCGCTGATGGTCACGCCCAAGGCGCGCACCACATCTTCGCTGTCGTGGATGCCGCGGGTGGCCGGAGCCGTGGAAAAGACCGCCAGGCCGGCGGCCAGGTGCTCCTTGATGGCCTGGGTGAATCCCCCGCCCATGTTGCCGCCGTAAAGCCAGATGTTGCGCCGCAGAAGCGTGAGCTCGCGGATGCGCTGGGCCGTCAGACGGGCCGGCGCAGGCAGCACAAAACGCGGCCAGTTCTCGCCTTCCAGGCCGGGCCGGGCCAGCAGGGCATCTTGTGTGCCGCTGCCGATGTCCACGCAGAGCACCGGGCCCGCGTTACGCAGAAATTTTTGTACGGTTTCGTCCATGCCTCACTCCATCGGGCTTGAAAGAGTAGCCGCAACGGCTTTGGAGCGCAAGCCCGCCAAGATGGAAAAAACACTTGCCATTACCAGCACTATGCGATAGAAGCCTTGTCTGCGCCGAGGTGGTGGAACTGGTAGACACGCTATCTTGAGGGGGTAGTGAGAATTCTCGTGCGGGTTCGAGTCCCGCCCTCGGCACCATTTTTAGAAGTCGTTACAAGCAACAGCCTGTAACGACTTACTTTTTTGTCTTCTGCCCAGCATAGGCACCTGACAAAACCCGCGCAGGGAAACTTATGGGGGCAAAGCGCGGGGTCAAAGGCAAGACAAAATTGGGTGCAAACCCGTTTTGCCGCTGCCAGGAGAATCCCCCATGCCCCATCTTCTTCCCGCCCTTTCCAACCTTGTGCCTGCCGTCGCCAGCAACCAGGATGATGACAAAAAGTCAGCCCCTGCGTATCTTTATTGCAAAAGAAAAATCTACTATTTTCGATATGCCTTTCCGGCCAACCTGCGAAAATCACTTGGGCGGTCCGAGTTGCGCGTAAGCCTGCAAACGTCCTACCTGAGGATTGCGCGATTTCGCGCCCGCATGCTGTCCGCAGAAATTGGCAATATGATTCTTGAGGGGTTTATGCTGGACTACAAGGAAATACGCCGCCGCATGAATATCCTGCTCCAGCGCTTGCTGGAGCAGGACCACGCAGACCTTTCAGAGCGTAAAAATATCTCTGTGGGAAAGCTCAACATTACGTATGACCAACTCAGAACGTCTCAAATCGAACTACTCCTGCACTGTAATTCACCACAACTGCTTGAACAGATTGCGCCAGAATGCATTGTTGACTTGCTTCGTTCCGGTGCTTTCACACGAAATGAACTTGCAGGGGAAAACTATCTGCAAATAGTGAAAGCATACAAGGAGATGCAAATCACCCGGCATCGCATCGACATTGCCCGCACCAAAGGCGATTTCTTGACGGAAGAAGAAGTCATGGGGCACGATTTTGGCAAGTTGCCTTGCGACATCTCATGCACAGCACAGAAGCCACCTGCGTTGCTGGAGGTGCCCACGCACATTCCCCAGCAGCAGACGGGAGGAATCCTTTATTCTGAAGCCATGGAACGATACATCGGTCAGAAACTTCAGGACGGTGAATGGCGTGAGCACAGCGTGAGGGACCACCGGGGACGCCTGGAAGAATTTCTGACCATTATTGGCGACAAGCCCATCAAGGAAATTACCCGTTTGGACATGCGGCGTTTTCGTGAAACGTTGAGAAGGCTGCCGCCTAACCGTTCTCGGGTTAAAGATTTCAAGAACAAAACTATACTAGAATTACTCGAAATTAAGCACGACAAAACATTAAACGTCAAAACGATCAATATTTATGTCGAATCGATAAGTGGTATGCTTGCGTGGTATGTGCGCGAGGGGCTATTGGAAGCTAACCCGGCAACTCATCTACAGATCAAGGACAGCCGCCAGGCTATTGAATTGCGACAAGCGTTCTCCGCCGACGAGCTCACCAAAATCTTTGCGCATCCCAAATTTGCGAGAAAGGAATTCAAATCCCCCTCTTATTATTGGATTCCTCTGATTGCCCTTTTCACTGGCATGCGCCTCGAGGAGATTGCACAGCTTCACTGTGCCGACATTTATGAAAGCCAGACAAAGGGAATCTGGGTCATTGATATCAACAGCAACGGCCTTGATGAACTTGGCAGGCCCAAGCTGCTGAAGAACAAAAATGCACGCAGAATTGTCCCCATTCATTCAGACCTTATACAGTTGGGCCTGTTAGACTATCATACTGAAATTGCCAAGAATAAGCATATCAGGTTATTCCCTGATCTGAAGAAATCTGAAGGCGCGGTCAAGTTTGGCAAACAGCCTGGCAAACAGTTCAAGGCCGTCGTGACTGCAACGCTTGGCGAAGCTACGGGTAAAACCTTCCACTCGCTCCGCCACACCTTTGCTGACTTTTTCAAGCAGCGTGGCTTGCAAAACGACTATTTTCGGCAGGTCTTCGGGCACGAATTGCCCATGCTGGCCGCAAAGCAATATGGCGAGAAATTCTCCCCAGAGACGCTCTACTCCGAAGTGATTGAAAAATTTGAACTTCAAATTACGACATCGACACTGATATAAATGAAAAATTTAAGCATAGTTTCTATGAAAATTCTATTATATCTGTGGCCCACTCCAGCAGCACATGTTGTTTGAGATGGGGCAAAAAAGTGACTTTCCGCTTGAATTTTGCCCCATCCACCATCGACGACACCAGCAGATGTGAGCCTTGCCTGTTTTCTGATGCAAAAATTTTCATGCCCCATATTAGCAACATGGGACATAAGTAACAACACTTTATATGGAAACAACTATTGGAACTTTCAAGCAAAAATTTGACGACCAGCAAAGCTGTACATTCTGAAGCTTGAGGAAGGCACGAGCGATCTTGAAATCAAGCGTGAAACGCGCTGGTCCCATCAGCAACTGCGGCGTCATCAGGCCCAGGCGTTCATGGATGGGTATAAAAGGCAGGATAGTGACAACTATGCAGTAGTGGCTCTGTCAGAAGTGCCACCAGAGATCAAAAAATTGTTCAAGAATGCGCCTGAAAAGGCTATCCTTAAGTTTGAGATTGTCGAAGAAAAAAACAACGGCGTGATTGTGACAGTTATCTAACTGCATATGAGGCTTTGTGGTCAAAAAATCTCCAAGTTATATTCAATCAATGATAAGCAGGTATGGGAGTTTATGGCAAATCTCTCCAATGATAGTATTAAGCGTCACATAGAAATTTCATCTCTAAAACGCGAAAAAGAAGACACTAAGCAGAATTTCGCAAATTTCAAAAACTGCTGGCTGCCTGCGAATACAAGGAAAATTATTGAAGCCGCTTCGACATCACTACATGTTGATGCAGGCTTGGTTCTACTCGCATGGTTGGCTTCAGTTGCAGGAGTTGACAGGGGTTGTCATCGTATTAGGCACGGCGAAACCGGATATGTTAACTCACTCTCCTTACTTATCCTAGGCGGTGCAGAATCTGGTAGCGGGAAGTCTTCGGCGCTTGAGCCTTTTATCAAGTGCATCAGCGAGATTGAAGCTGGTTGCAATAGCGATCACGATTCATCCAACGTTGATGAAGAAATCTATGTTAAACTCAAACGGCGTTACAACAAACTTATGGAGGAATGGGCTAATACAGGTGATGAGGCAGCGCTAGCTGAGGCTAAAGCTTCTAAGAAGAGGCTGAATGAAATAGAAAAGAACAGAAAAAAACTACAATTTTTAACGTCCGACATAACAAAAGCTGCCTATTTCAATCTGATGGTTGATCAGGGTTTTGTTATTCGGATGGAGTCAGATGGTATTTTGCTGCCGCGTAATGCGTTCAATATGGTCAGAAAATTTTGGAGTGGTGAAGCTCATTCTGAAGGTTCAATTAGCAGGGGGCACGCAACTTGCCTCGATCCTTTCATTATTGATCTTGTTTTCACGCAAATTGGTCAATTCACAAAGTTTATCAACGATAAGAATTACATTGATACAGGGTTATGTGCTCGCATGCTTATCTATAGGGCAGTACCGCATGATCCACGAATGTATCAGACTTCTCGTCATGAATTGGACAAAGACATAAAGATGTTGATCCGAAAAACTCTTACTAGAGTTAACGATTGCGCTACCTCTAATGTTGAACACCAGACCATCCAACTGTGTGGAGCAGCAGAAATTGCTTGGAGTGATTTTCAAAAAAAATGTTTTCAAGATGCATCAAAGCGTGATGATGAAATTAACAAGTGGACGAACCGGAAGGCACAGCATGCACTAAAAATTGCAGGAATTCTTCATGTTGCGGAATGTTCCGAACCTGGGAATGAATCCGTATCGGCGCATGTAATGAACTCTGCAATAGAGATTACAGAAGTGTTGGAAGATAATCTTCTTGAATGCATCGCTGGAAATACAAATCAACAAGAAAAATTTTGCATGTGTGATATTGGATTGCATATTCTTGAAAATAACATACAGGAATTTAATGCCACACAGATCAAACAACGCTTTAAAGATCGTTTTTCAGCAGCAGAAGTAGATGTCGCTCTCTACAAACTTGTACGGCGTTGCATCATCAGGGACATCACTATGCCACATCCCATAAGAGCTGGCAGACCTTCAGGCCGTGAATATATAAATAGACTTTACGATATTGACTTATAGCTTGAAAGCATATGAACAACACTTGTGAAAGATATTCTCCTGGTATTCAGAAGAATGCATTTTCTCTATACATTCAAAAATGGCATATGATGGATATTTGTTGGCAATTTTTAGGGGATAAAAACCGCTAACAATCATATATGTTCCACATAACTGGCTGAGATCAAACTTGCCCATGGCCTTCATCATGGAGGGCAGGTACCTTTTCTTGCCCTTTTGCACAGCAGGCCAGAGGCCAGAGAATCATCATGAATACAAAGGGCAACGACATGGGCCATGGCTCCGTTCATGGCCCATACTGACCGCTCACTCCAATGATTGCCCAGTTGCCTGCTCAATATGGCAAAATAAGCCCCTGCCTTTCAAGCTACGTATTTGTGGCTGGCACAAAGACTGCTCGAATTTAGAACGCTGAGAGCCTTAACTTCGTGTCTTAACTCTCACCGCACAGGACTGCGATACCCCGCACAGATGATGCTATGCGGAATTTTGACAAAACCCACTGTATTTTCCTGGGATGTTGAGCTTCCGCACAGCCGCACAGCCGCACAAACCCTAAACACGCTTTTAGTATTTGCATACTTGAGAAGAGGAAAAACGAGTACTCAAGTAGAGTAGCCCCCATTTCAACCGGATACCCCTCTAACTAAGAAGGAGGTGCTGGAACTATGCCTGGGACTAGTGCTAAACAAGCTCAACGGCGGAGATCGTAAACATAACGCCCGTTGTCGTTGGCCTGTGGACGAAAAGGTGCGCCTGATAGAGGTCAGCATGGCCCCAGGCTCGTCGATTTCTCTGGTGGCGCGAACGTATGGCGTTGCTCCAAATTTGCTTTACCACTGGAGAAAGCAAATGAGTGAAGGTAGCAAAACAATCTTTTGCTGACGCGGTTTACCGGCAAGCAGATCGGCAAAGCTCACACGGGCAAAGTTTCCACCTTGTGACCTAATCAACGTTGGTGTTCTGATGGATTTGAGGTTTCTTGCGACAACGGCGAGAAGGTACGCATTATTTTTTGCGTTGGATACTTGTAGCCGGGAAGTGATGGCCTTTTCCTCCACCACTGATGGGTACAGCACCGACATAACGCAAAGCGTCATGCTGGCATGCGTTGAAAAACGGTTTGAAGATGCCAAAACATTGCGGCCGGTTGAATGACACTCGGACAACGGATCCTGCTACATAGCAAGAGAAACAACAACTTTTGCCGCCGCGCTGGGAATCGTCAGCAAGCTTACTTCGGCTCGCAGCCCCAAAGCAACGGTATGACTGAATCTCTCGCAAAACATTCAAACGGGATTACGTCTTCTTCAATGATCGATCAGACGCCGAAACTGCGATGGAGCAACTTTCTGGCTGGTTTGAAGACGATAATGAAAATGCCCCGCACAAGGCCCTGCGGATGCTCTCACCTCGTGAGTTTATCCGTTCATTGGAAGACTTGGAGTGTCCGGTTTAGCGGGGCAACTTCATCAAGCTCCGTTACGCCAGGCTAACAAACACAACGGTGAAACGCCGTCTACCGCCATCCAGCTGTACGGGCTAGTATCTTCATAGCTGAAGAATAGGCAAGGCTGGAAACGCCTTCATACATCGAGCGGGCTATGGCTGCATATTTCATTCTGCTGCGAAGATTATCGCACGCAATTTACCCGTAGAGAGGCCCGGCATAGTCGCTTCCATACCGGGCCTTACTGTTGTTCATATTCTCTGCAATCGTTTTTGCAGCATCGATGGATTCTGCTCTTGGCTATCCCATATTACCATTTTGCCACATGGTAACAATCGCTGTGCGGTCGGTGCGTTTGTGCGGAGCCTGAAACACCAGCAACAGCCAATGGTTTCAGGCTAAAAGCCGCACAAGCACTTTTGTTCAACGCACAGGTTAAAACTCGTCATTAATACTGCTGTACACATTTCCTTCAGGGGACGGCGGCTTAACCTGCCCGGCTTCACTGTCCCAGGCAGACAGAATAAAGCCGTAACCGCGAACGTTATGCCCCTTGATCCACTTTGTGGTCACAAGATTACCTTTGTCATTCATCAGGAGCCAGCCCTGTTGCTTCATGTGGCCTAACAATTCGTGCTTATTAACGCCCTTGGCGAGGTCGTTAAACGTAGGGACGTTCATGAAAAACTTCTGCCCCCCCTTGTCCTCCCACCTGTAGCCCGCAAGATCGCGCATACCCTCTCCCAGACTGTCCACCTCAATAAAGCGGCTCCTGCCGTGACGTGCGAAGAAGTCCTTGAACCGGTCAAGTGCCTTCATGATTTCCAGGTTGCCGACGCCGCCGCGCCCTTCAAGCCAAATTTTGAACCACTCCGCCACAGAGTCACAGGATTCCTCCGGTGTCCAGGGCAGAATGTCGTTTTTTGCTGCGAACATACCTGCAGCGGCTATCAGACCAAATTTCACGGCAACACGGCGAACCTGGCCACACGAACCATCAGGGCAGTATATCTTGGCAAATTTTTCAATTCCCTCTTTGATTTCAGCCAGATTCGCATCCAGTTCATTACTGCTGGCACCGCACAAGGCCGTGAGGAAGGCTCTCAAAGGTGTTCCATAGTAACGTTTGGCTGCTTTTTTAAGGTGTTCGCTCAACGCCGCCTCATTCGCGAACCCATTCAAGCTTGAATAGGCGTTCTTGCCCTTTCCACCGTCGATGGGAAGATTGACGACGCGGACGCTCTGCCCAGCCATGGCTCGGAGTTTTCCAGTTTCTTCAATCTTTTCATCAATCGTCTGTTCACCAGTAGATAAAAGCTGAATCAACCACTGGTAGGCTTTGCGCTGGGTGGAGTCCGACCGCATGCGCTGCTTGCCTTGACCGTTGAACAGCATGTACATCAACTTGTACAGAGCCTCGGCGGTGGCCTCTCCAGATTCGTCCATCACCAGCAGCCCATCATTGTGCTGTACAGCCGTATATTCTCCGGCATTCGCCGTAGTATTCCACTGGCGAATATACCCCTTGTCAGTGCTACCACCGCAAAGGCTACCAGCCAACAGCGCCAAGGTTGTCTTGCCAGTAGACGATGGACCGAAGAGGTGCAGCCCGCCCCCTTCCACCTCGCAGGGACGCAGAAGCGGACCTGTTAAGGCAAATGCCGTAACCAGCATCAACAGAGTATTACCCAAACAACAGCAGCCAACGTGTTCCTGCCACTCTGCAAGATCACCAGCGCAATTGAACAGCCCGTTTTCCTGCGTATAGTTGATCTCTTCGTTACCGCCCTCGCCAAAAATTTCATCTGGAAGAACATACCGGTTGCCATGCCAACCCAGCCGTTCCACGTTGATGAAGACCTTGTCCGTAGCGGCAAGACGAAGATAATCCATGACAAACTTCCCCATCTTTCCGCCAGTCAGCTCAAGACCATTATCGCAAAGCAAAGCTAATACATTATCGCACCTTCCAACACAGTCCCTCATGGGAATATTCAGTTTGTTGGCCCTGCCATCAGGTGTCATCAATTCCACCAATCTTGCCCAGCCAGTGCCGTCCGTATTGCGCATCCTGCCGAGAATTTTCAGAGGGCTGCACACTTTGAAACCATCGTCTTCCAGCATGCCACGGGAAGAGGAATAGTACAGACCGTCCGTTTTCAGGCTAAACGATTCAGCCACAACTACCGCATCGCTCTGACGCTTGCGCTCCAGCTCAAGTGGACTGCGAACCTTGCAGCGAGGATTGCACTGAAAGAATTTCTGGATTTCCTCGCAGTTGGCTGGATAGCCTTTATACAGTGCATGCAGAAACTTACTGCGAGTATCCTGCTCCGAATATCCAGGGTAAGGGCGGCTGTATTCCTGCGCCAGTTCAAGGCCTTTTTCACCCAGAGGAGCCAACACACGCAGCATCATAAACCATTCAGGTTCGCTGAGTGTCGCGGCATTTTCGTGACAGTGATGCATAAACTGGCATTCTGAAAGAGACTTGAGGTTGTAGCTACGCGGATCCGACGATTGCCAGTTCACCAGGGCGTAATCAAAAAGAGCTGTCATTCCCGTTGTAGTGGGGGGTACCGACGGCATTGAAGTTATCCTTGGTTTCCGTGTAATATCAAGCAGATAGTTAACATCCTGCTTAAAAAACTCTTCTACGCTGATCTGTACCTTGTAGCGCCCATCAGGCCGTCTGATATTGGGAACACGAAGCAGATGCCCCTTGTGCATGTTATACAGGCTGTGGTCAACAAGGTTGCCGATAGTTTTTTTCTTGATTTTATCGGGTACAGGTTCACTCTTGGCCAACATTGTGAGCCTCTGGTTGTGCGAGGGTTGAGAAAAATGCCTTTCAAGCATCTTGCTATGTATCCTTGGCAAGAAGGGATGCCCATTTTCACCGCCAAACATTTCAGCTGGAATACGAATATGGACTCCTTTGCTACCGCTCATGAAGTAATCAAGCATGGCAGGGTCAAATCCATCGTAAGCATGGGCACAATCCGTGATCAGCATCTGAGCTGCAATCACTGCCAGAGGCGGCGATTCCTTGCAGTCGATGTCCAGCCACAGGTCACCGAAGCGTAAAGGTTCAGCCTTGCCCTCCTCTGGTTCAAAGTCGAAGCTTGTGGTGGTGAACGCCTCGTAGCCTTCATCAATTGCCTGTGAACGCGACTCCGGAGTGTCCTCGATAAACTGCCAGGGGCCACTACCGGGCCCGGGGATACCAGCGTATACAAATCTGCTCTTGTCCATAGAAAACTTTCCTTTCGGGGTGATACGTGTTGAATAAATCCCAAACGGGAAAACAACTGCCGCATATAATAGAAAAGGGGCATGAATTTCTTCATGCCCCGATTGCTGAATTGCCTCAGGTGCTTTGCCGTTTACTGTTGGACGTATTGCCGAAGCCATTGCAGAAAACTTCGACGCTCATAGCATACTTTCTTTCTGATGCGTATTTTGACCCACGGCCCATTGCCTGCCGCATCAAGATTGGAAAGAGTTTTGGCCCTCATCAGTCCCCCCATCTGCCGGGCCGCTTCTTCACGAGAAAACACCGGGGGAAGATTCTTCTCTAATTGCTCAAAGATTGCAGTTTCAGATGCATGTGTGTCCATGACTTAATATCCTCCAGTAATTTTGCATACTATATCGGCATGGAATGACCTGATATGAAGCTAGGTTACGGAGACAAGCCATCATCATGAGGGAACAGTGAAAGGAAATTCGAAGGTTTAGTTGGTCGGCACTTTTGGCAGGCGGCAACAACAAACTTCACGCAGGACAATTGTCTTAACAGGGAATGACACCTGATGCCCACGAGCATATCAAATGCTGTTACCATGCATTCTGGATATTCCTTCCTGGTTAAGATAGAAAAGAGGGTGGGGTACGAACGCAAGAGCCTTATGTATTGACTTTGGCAGAAACTAACGGCCCTATAAAACTCGTGACCAACACATTTAACACACCCTGTCATTTGAATCAGATTTTCACTCATACCCAAGTGGCAGTTCGGTCGCCCGAACTACTACAACATACACAATTCGTTGACCATCTGGGAGGGGCTTATGCCTGACTATCAGAGCCAAGAATATGAAACCAACAAGATGTACACAATCAATGTAAGCGAATTAAACCCCAATCCCAAGCAGCCTCGGAAGTATTTTAACGAAGATGAGATCAAAGCCCTTGCAGCGGACATTAAAGCAAATGGCCTTCTGCAAAACATCACTTTTACTTGCTATGAGGGTAAGCTGATAATCATCTCTGGAGAAAGACGTGTGCGGGCTCACAAGCAGTTGGGGAAGGAAACAATAGAAGCCAAGTATGTTGAAGGCGACCTGCTGACACTCGCCCTGATGGAAAATATACTTCGATCTAACCTGACAGCTATTGAGTTTGCTGAGTCTGTAGCTGCATTGCAAAAGCAGAAGAATTGCTCCAATGATGAAATTGCTGAAATGATTGGCAAGAAGAAAAGCACCACAAGCGAAATACTAAAGATTGCATCGCTTCCAGAAGAGATTCGCAATGACGCCAGAACAAAGCCCCAGATGACCCGTGAGCGTCTTTTGAAGGTAGCTCGCCGTAGAGATGCTGATATTCAGAAAAAGATGTATAACAAACTGTGCCATATGCTTGAAAAGCCAAAGAACACACCTAGAAAATCTTCTGAAAAACCTCACGAAAACAAAAAAGCCGGAAATCGTTTTGTTAATGCGCAGATCCGTAAAATTGAAAAAATGACTGCGGAACTCAATGCATCTCACGAAAAAATGCTTTCAAAGATAGAGGATGAGCTTACGGATGAAGGGAAACAGGGACTTATAACGGCGCTTAAAAACATGCAAGCCGCTATTATAGCTATATGCGATAAATATAATCCAAGCATAACAGTAGAAAACCCTGATAAAGGTCCTATCTACATGAAGTTACCTGACGAATTACCAGATCCAGACCACTACGATCCTGACAAATAGTCATCTGCATAAATTTGGCATAGTCATGAAGCGATATGGCACCCCCTCACGGATGAAGAATTTGTTGCGAACATGGAGGATGTACAAATGCATTCTATCCAATGCTCTTAAGGATGAGATATTGATCTGTATCCTTAGTATGTTCGGGATTATTGGTGCCACACTGCTGAAGTAAAAATTTATCTGCTTCCTTAAATTGTGGCAAAATATGGGCTATTAGTTGTGTCAGCAGGATAGCGCAATGAAAATTGTTCTGTGCATCGCCGCACTATTACTGTGCGGATTCTATCTATCAAAATACGCTTTTGATCGTCCTCCGTTGCGCGGTATGGGACAGGAAGGCACGGCTGATATGCCTGTGCTTGTTTCGCGAGCGCGGCCAGTCGTCACTTTTGCGCCAGCCAAGGATATGAGCTTGACCGCCGCTGGGTGGTGCAGCCTGAGTCCCGAAACACGCCTTTCCGTGCCAGGGAACGGTCGGCTGTGGCTTACCACTTACAAGAACGGCGTTGGCCTGCTTATTACGGCATTGGCTGAAACTGAATCCCCCTGGCTCTGGGAGGCCGCCCACCATCATCCCTTTCCGGTGCTGAGGGTCGGAACAATCCCCTACATGGGGGAAACACTGCACGAAACGCTGTATACGCTTTCCGCCGATGCCGACCCCTTTCACCCTCTGCAAGCTGCTGCCCTTAATGTCCCCTGCCTTGTGTACCGGGCAAAACTTCTGTTGGATTTCCAGCAGATGCAGGTGATTATTGAATATCACGAGCCTATAACTCAAGAACAAGCGCGAGATATAGCCTATGATCTGCCCTATCTGAACGCATTTCAGGAACGCGGCAGAGCCGCATGCTCCATTGTGCTGCCGGGAAAGAGCAGTGAAAATGTGCTTCCAAGCCGCATTGAAAAAATGCCTGTGGCTGACAAAGCCATTTCACGAATAAAGCTTTCTCGCTGGATAGGGGAAATGCAACGTCTAGGAAGACTTTAAAGATGAGTAAGGGTGAATATTCAAAGCTTTAACGGAAAATTCCGGGATGAGTATTTAAATCAGAACGTGTTTCTTTCCCTGCATGATGCCCGTAGGACGGTTGAAACATGGTGGCCGGATTACAACCATTGCGACCACACCGCTCATTGGGCTGGCTAACTCCGGAAGAGTTCCGTGAAAAGAATACCACCTGCAACTCATTGAGAATCAGTAACTTACAGACGGTATCAGCAGTGGGGTAAGGGCACACCGACTGGCAAGCAAAATTCAGAGCACGATACCGCGAAGCCAGCTTGACCGATAGAACTAAATTCAGCACTTATTTGGCTAAAGGAGCGTGAATATGCAACTCAGCACAGCAGTACGTCCAATTAGTGCGGTCAAGGCGAACATTGCAGAAATCATTCGCACTTTCAGCGACGAAGCTGCGCCGCCCGTTGTAATCACCCAAAATGGCGAGGCCAAGGCCGTGCTCATGGGCATTCATGAATATGAGCGCAATCAGGAAACCCTTGCCCTTCTTAAGGCCCTAAGTCTTTCCAGCAAGAGCTTTGCGGCTGGCAATGGACGCTCTGCTGAAGAAGTGTTTGCGCGCCTGCGGGCAGTAGAGGAACGATGACCCTTTCCATTGGGGCGCACACCAGTAAGCCTTGCTCGCCTCAGAGACGAGCAAGGCTTGTATATCTACACATGTACAGCTGCCAATGCCGAGCAGGTAATAGCTGATACGATTCTAGGTAAGCTTGAGCAGGCCCCCCTCGCTCTGGAAAGTTTCCCTCTGTGCAGCAATGTCCCCTCTGAGCTTGAAATAGTGGGCATCACCCGTTACCGTGAAATACAGACCATCCATGGCGCAAAATCTACGAAGTGCTTGAAGCCGTGGTGCATGTCCATTAGGTTTTCGAATCTCGATGCAATGTGACAGGGCCATTTGCGCAAAAGATATTGCGGGGGGCGTGCCACCCCGAGCACATCGGGCCAATTGCAATATGTAACTATTTAATACGTGTTCGCCAGGGATTTTTTTCATGCTGAAGATGATGATGTTTAATACAATCGCCTTTATTTCGTCAGTTTTGTCACCGTTGGCTCTGGCTGTCGCCGCAGAACCCATTTTAAGTAATGGCATTTACATCATTCAGATGTCCAATAGTGACATGACTGCGGCAGCCACCAATGAAGCTGGCAATTCTCCCATGATTCTTTGGCCATATCGGCCAAGCGCAACGTGGGCGTTTCAGCATGTTGGCAACAACGTTTACACTATCAGAACGAACTCCACTCTTTTAACCGGCAGTGGTGGCGAGGGTTCATCCGCCACCATCACCCGTGCGAATAAAAGCGACGAGCAAAAATGGAAGTTAAAACGCGTGGGTGCGATGTATCAGATCATCAACCAGAAAACAGGCCTTGCCCTGACGCTGAACAATGGAAAGCGTGTAAAGGGCAGCAAATTGCGCACAGAACAGGTAAATACTGAAGATGCGCAACTTTTCTGCATTCAAAAACCATCAGGCCCCCGCTACTGTGGTGGCTCTGGTGGCAGAGATGACTACCCTGACAGCAACAAGTATGATAAGGAAATTAAGATAAAGTCATACATCAATAAGCCTAGCCGATAGCACTCGTTTTGAATAAAACGTTTGCGATCCTTTTTTGTCCAGGAAAAAGAAAAGTACGAGCTTCTATATGCAGATGCCGGAAATGCTCGATAATGTGGGCAGAACCGTTAAAGATGAGTTAACGGTGACCATAGCCAAGGGCGACAGGCTGTCGATAGCGGCAGCTTGTTTCTCCATATACGCATACCAAGCCCTTAAGAAGCAGCTTGATGGCATTGCTGAGTTGCGCTTTATTTTTACGTCCCCGACTTTTTTGCAAGAAAAAGCACCCAAAGCCAAACGGGAGTTTTACATACCTCAACTTGACCGCGAGCGTTCACTTTATGGCACAAAATTTGAGGTCCAACTTCGCAACGAACTGACCCAAAAGGCTATTGCCCGCGAATGCGCCGACTGGATTCGCAAGAAGGCGCGGTTCCGCTCCAACCTAACTGGCGGCAACATCAGCGGGTTTATGAACGTGGTCAGCGCAGAAGCCGTGACCTATATGCCACTCCATGGATTTACCACGTCGGATATCGGCTGCGAGCGCGGCAACAACATTATCAACCCGGTCAATAAACTGTACGCCCCGTTGTCGAATGAGTATGTACGCATGTTTGACCAGATCTGGAATGATAAAAGCTTAATGCGGGACGTAACCGAGCAGGTTATCGACGGCATCACTGCCGCCTATAACGAAAATGCGCCGGAGTTTATCTACTTCGTGGCGATATACAATCTTTTCAATGAGTTTCTGGAGGATATCTCCGAAGATGTTCTACCGAATGAGGCGACGGGGTTTAAGGAAACAAAGATCTGGAACAAGCTGTATGACTTCCAGAGGGACGCCACACTCGCAATTATCAACAAACTCGAAAAGTTCAACGGATGTATCCTCGCCGACAGCGTGGGGCTAGGCAAGACTTTCACAGCGTTGTCGGTGATTAAGTATTACGAACTTCGCAATCGCACGGTACTAGTGCTTTGCCCGAAAAAGCTGGGCGACAACTGGCATACCTTCAAGGAGAATTATCTCAACAACCCAATAGCTGCCGACCGCCTACGGTACGATGTGCTTTACCATACGGACCTGTCACGCGACTACGGCCTGTCAGGCAGTACCGACCTCGCCAAACTGAATTGGGGCAACTACGACCTCGTGGTCATAGACGAGTCGCACAACTTTCGTAATGGCGGCGATTATTCTGGTCGTGGAAACGACAAACGCGAGAACCGCTACTTCCAACTGCTGAACAGGGTTATACGCAAAGGCGTTAAAACAAAAGTTCTGATGCTTTCAGCGACCCCCGTGAACAATGGCTTCTCCGACCTGCGCCACCAACTTGAACTCGCCTATGAGGGCAACCCCTCGTTGATAAACGACAAGCTGGACACCGCGAAGCCAATTGACATTATCTTCCGCAATGCCCAAACATCTTTCAACCGATGGAGTAAGCTTAAACCCGAAGAGCGCACGACCGAGAACCTTTTGCGGTCCCTTGACTTTGACTTCTTTACGATGCTTGACAGCGTGACGCTAGCCCGTTCACGCAAGCACATAGAAATGTATTACAACACCGCAGAAATAGGAAAATTCCCGGAACGAATGAAGCCTATCACCCTCCGTCCAAAGATGACCGACCTCGAATCGGCAATTGACTACGACGATATTTACGACCAGCTAATGAAGCTGAACCTTGCTGTCTACATCCCGACGGACTTCCTTTTGGAAAGCCGTCGGTCGAAGTATGTAGACCCCAGCAAGAATATTGATCGTGCCGGGCGTGAAATCGGTATTCGCCGCTTGATGTGTATCAATCTCTTGAAGCGCCTGGAAAGCTCGGTCTACTCTTTCCGTATCACTATTGACCGTGTAAGGGCCGTGATAAACGGAACAATTGCCGCTATCGACGCATATGTAAGTGGGACGCAGCGGATCATCACCACGCAGAAATTTTCAGAGGACGACCTTGACGGCGATGACCGCAACACCGAATTCTTTGAAATCACGGGCAAGAAACTGGATATTGACCTCGCCGATATGGACTATGTTTCGTGGCGGACGAAACTCGTTGAGGACTCTAACACCCTCGAAAAGCTATCTCTACTGATTGAAAACATCACACCCAAACATGACACAAAGCTGCAAACTCTTTTGAGGCTTATTACTGAAAAGGTGCAAAAACCATTCAACGTAGGTAACAAAAAGATACTTCTCTTTTCTGCATTCTCCGATACAGTTGACTACCTATATAAAGAAGTTGCGCCGTTCGTGCAGTCACGCTTTGGGCTGAATACGGCCATGATAACCGGCACGACCGAAGGAAGGACGACCGTCAAGCTGAAGCGCATCGATATGAACACCATCCTGACGCTGTTCTCGCCACTGTCTAAGGGCAAGGAACTGCTGATGCCCGACAATCCCGCTGAAATCGACATACTGATTGCGACGGACTGCATTTCTGAAGGACAGAATTTGCAGGACTGCGACTACTGCATCAATTACGACATTCATTGGAACCCCGTGCGGATTATCCAACGGTTCGGTAGGATTGACCGTATCGGCAGCCGCAATGACCAGATTCAGCTTGTAAACTTCTGGCCGAATATTGACCTCGATAAATACCTCAAGGGGCGTGTTGAGACCAGAATGAAGGCTTCAGTTATGACCGCCACGGGTGACGACAACCCCATCGACCCAGAAGAACGGGGTGACCTTGAATACCGCAAGGCGCAGCTTGAAAAATTACAAAATGAGGTTGTGGACATAGAGGAAATGCAGTCCGGCATTTCCATTATGGATTTAGGGCTGAATGAATTTAGGCTTGACCTGCTTGAATACGTTAAGCAGCACGGCGAATTAGACGGCGCTCCATTTGGACTTCATGCCGTGGTCGAGGGCAACGCTGATGCGCCCCAGGGCACGATTTTTATCCTAAAAAATCGTAATGCCATGGTAAATATTCACAACCAGAACCAGTTGCACCCGTTTTACATGGTCTATGTAGTAGACGGCGAAAACCCCGGCGATACGCCAACGGTGTATATTGACCACCTGCAGCCCAAGAAACTGCTCGATTCGCTCCGACAGCTTTGCAAGGGCAAGGAAAAACCCCTCGATGAATTCTGCCGTGCATTCAATGCCGAGACAAAAGACGGAAGAAATATGCGGCACTACTCCGACCTGCTCTGCTTTGCCGTAAAGTCTATTGTGGACCTCAATGAGGACGACTCAATCAACAGTTTCATCTCTGGCAAGCAGATGTCCTTTGCGGCAGACTCGATTGACGGGCTGGACGATTTTGAACTGGTCTGTTTCGTGACCGTGAAGTGAGGATACCCCGATGCTAGGCCTACCGAGGGCGACCGAGTTATCCAAAGCCCTCCCCAAAAAAGCAATATTCGACCGCTTCAAACCATCGCCCACCGACCGCAGGCTGTTTGACGAACAGATTAACCGAATGTCCATCGTCGCGGAAATATCGTCGCAGACAGTGGCACTGAAAGCTAGCGAAGGCATTTCTGCAGTATATGTCATACTAGTCGCATTGAAAACCAACCAGTGCGACAAAAAGAACATCACGCTGCTTTCAAAGCTAATAGACCAGCGCATGTTGTTCGTGCTGCAATCAGGCGAAAATGCCAGGCTCGCCGTGTACCACGCAGGTAGGGTACTGATGTCGGAAAGTATCCCCCTCACTGACTGGAAGCTGAACCTCAGTGGGCTTGACCTTGAAGCGGTGTGGGAGAACGCCATCGCCCAAATAGGCGGCATAGATCTCACGGGAGGCAACGCCCTCAACGCGGCCATCGCCGAGAATGACCGACGAGAAAAGCTGACAAAACAAATTACAGCACTTGAAAAGAAAGCAATGACAGAACGCCAGGCCCGCAAAAAATGGGAACTTGCAGAGGAAATTTGGCGGCTCAAAATAGAATTAGGAGAAACAGCAAATGTCTAGCCAAAAAAAACTCGCAATGAGAACTCCGTCCCTCGCGGACAAAAACTTTGCCGCGCTTGCCGCCTTATTCCCGAATGCCGTGACTGAAACGATGGACGAGAACGGCGCGGTCATTCGCGCCATCGACAAGGACGTGCTGGCTCAGGAAATTAACGCCCACGTCGTCGAGGGCAGAGAGGAACGCTACCAATTCACCTGGCCGGACAAGCGTAAGAGTATCCTGCTTGCCAATGCGCCCATTGCCGCCGCTCTACGCCCTTGCCGCGAGGAAAGTGTGAACTTTGACACGACCGAGAACCTCTACATTGAGGGCGATAACCTTGACGTGCTGAAACTGCTGAGGGAGACGTATCTCAACCGCGTGAAAATGATCTATATCGATCCGCCGTACAATACGGGTCACGACTTTTTGTATGAAGATGACTTTGCCGAGGAAACAGGCTCGTTCTTGCGCCGCGATAGGCAATTTGACGAGCAAGGCAACCGCCTCTCGCCAAACTTCGACAGTAATGGCCGGTTCCATACTGATTGGTTGAATATGCTTTACCCCCGTTTGCGACTTTGCAAAGATTTATTGAGAAGAGATGGCGCGATTTTCATTAGTATTGATGATAAGGAAGTTGCCCAGCTTCGAAAAATCTGTGACGAAATATATGGGGAAAGTAATTATATTGGACAAATCTGCCGAGCTACAGGGACAACGACTGGTCAGGATGCGAATAAAATAGGTTCTTCGTTAGATTATCTTCTTGTATACAGGAAATCTACAGATTTTGTGTTGTCTGGCGTGGAATTGGATGACAATGATGTGTCGCGTTTTTCTTCCGAGGATGTACGAGGTAAATACTCGTTACTTCAAATGAGAAAAACAGGAAACGCTGATAGACGAGAAGACCGACCCAGTATGTATTATCCAGTCATTTCGCCAACTGGAGTAGAAGTTTACCCAACCGGCCCAACAGGATACGAAAGCCGATGGCGGTTTGGCTATGAAACTTACCAAAACTATTTAGCAAAAGATATGGTTGTTTGGCAGCAGTCTCGAAGTGGAGAAGTTGCACCGTATATTAAATACTACCTTGAAGGCCGCACGAAGCAGGTGTCAAACCTATGGACAGATTTAGATGGCAACAAAAAGGGGTCGATAGAATTAAAAGCTGTTTTTGGTGAGAAAATATTCGACAACCCCAAACCAACTGCAATTATAAGGCGGATTATCACCATAGCGAGTGTAAAGGAAGACGACGTAATTCTCGACTTCTTCTCCGGCTCTGCCACGACCGCCCATGCCGTTATGCAGCTCAATGCTGAAGACGGCGGCAAGCGCAAATTCATTATGGTGCAGCTACCGGAAGTGTGCGCCGAAGATTCGGAAGCCGCAAAAGCGGGCTACACAAACATCTGCGAAATCGGCAAGGAACGAATCCGCCGCGCCGGGGCTAAAATCAAAACCGACAGCCCTCTGACTAGGGACGGACTTGACTTGGGTTTCCGCGTCCTCAAGCTGGACTCTTCCAACATGAAGGACGTGTATTACACGCCTGAAGAATACGCGAAAATGGGTTTTGACCTTTCAGGATTTAAAGACAATATCAAAAAAGATCGTTCCGACGAAGACTTGCTTTTCCAAGTGATGCTCGACCTCGGCATTCCACTGTCGGCAAAAATCCGGCATGTAGGTGACGTTTACTATGTGAACGACACCTATCTTATTGCCTGCTTCAAGCAGGTCGATACCGCCCTGATTACGGAAATCGCCAAGCAAAAACCGTACTACTCTGTGTTCCGTGACAGCAGCTTCACCTCCGACTCCGCGATGGTCAACTTTGAGCAGGTGTTCAACACCTACAGCCCGAATACCATAAGGAGGGTGCTGTAGGTGAAATTCCAATTTAAGATTCAGCCGTTTCAGACGGAAGCCGCCGAAAGCGTTGTGCGCGTGTTTGCGGGTCAGCCAAATGTCGGAACGTCGAAGTACCGCCGCGATATCGGCAGCGAAAAAGAACTGACAGAGGCCGAGCGCCTCTCGCGCAGGGGCTACTTAGCACTCACTTTTTCCGCCTTGAGCGAAGAGGAAAAGCGGGCAATCGAAGAAGAATACGAAGCCGCCTTCCGCAACGAGAAGGTACTGCTTTCCAAAGAGGAACTGCTGAAGAATATCCGCACCGTTCAGACAGCAAACAACATCAAATATTCCGAAGGTCTTGCCGCAGGGCTTGGCACGGTGTCACTCGACGTGGAGATGGAAACCGGCACAGGCAAGACCTACGTCTATATCAAGACGATGTTCGAACTTCACAAAGCATACGGCTGGAGCAAGTTTATCGTTGTCGTGCCGAGCATTGCCATCCGTGAGGGCGTGAAAAAGTCTTTTGAAATGCTTGAAGATCACTTTATGCAGATTTACGGGCTGAAAGTCCGGTATTTCATCTACAATTCCTCGAACCTGCACCAACTTGACGAATTTTCGCAAAATAGCGGAATCAACGTCATGATAATCAACACGCAGGCGTTCAACACCACGATGAACGAGGATAAGAGCGTCAAGGGCAGAAGCGGCAACGAGGCGGCGAGGATTATCTACACCAAGCGCGACGAATTTGGCAGCCGCCGCCCGATTGATGTTATCAAGGCGAATCATCCGATAATCATCCTCGACGAACCGCAGAAAATGGGCGGCACGGCGACACAGACCGCCTTGAAAAAAAACTTCAATCCGCTGTTCTCGCTGAATTATTCTGCGACTCACAAGACAAGCCACAATCTTGTCTATGTTCTTGACTCACTCGACGCTTTCAAAAAAAAGCTGGTCAAGAAGATTGAGGTCAAGGGATTTGAGTTAAAAAACCTCGGCGGTACAAATCGATATATGTACCTTGCCGCCGTAGTCATAGATCGCAAAAAGCCGCCCCGTGCGAGGCTTGAGTTCGAGGTCAGCCGCGCGGCGGGTTCGCCTAAGCGAGAAACCCACCTGCTCGAAGTGGGCGATAGCCTTTATACCGCTTCCAAGGGCCTAGAAGAATACAAGGGAATCTCCATAGCCGACATTGACCCGATTCGGATGACGGTGACATTTAGCAACGGTGATACGCTCACGGCTGGCGAAGCCACCGGCAACGTTAATGAAGATGATATTCGCCGTATCCAAATCCGCGAGACCATCAACTCCCACTTCGACAAGGAGGAAAAACTGTTCGAACAGGGCATCAAATGCTTGTCGCTGTTCTTTATCGGCGAAGTGGCTAAGTACCGCCAATATGGCGCTAATGGTCAGGAAATCCTCGGTGAGTATGGCCGCATCTTTGAAGAAGAATATATTGCCGCCTTAAATGAACGGCTGACATTGTTTCCGACAGCGTACCAAACTTATCTACGCGGCATCGACACCGCCGACACGCACAAGGGCTATTTCTCCATAGACAAAAAAGGTCGCGCTATAAACAGCGCGGTCAAGAGAGGCTCTAACGAGTCTGACGATATTTCAGCTTACGACCTCATCCTGAAGCGGAAGGAAGTCCTGCTCTCGTTTGAGGAGCCAACGCGGTTTATATTTTCTCACTCCGCTCTGCGCGAAGGCTGGGACAACCCGAATGTGTTTCAGATTTGCACTTTAAAGCACTCCGATGACGCTACGACAAAGAGGCAGGAAGTCGGGCGGGGCTTACGCCTTTGCGTGAATAGCCTTGGCGAGCGTCAGGATTTGGAAGCCTGTGGCGATTCGCTGGTGCAAAGCGTAAATTTGCTCACTGTCGTGGCAAGCGAAAGCTATGCCGGGTTTGTCGCCGAATTGCAGAGCCAAATCAAAGCTGACCTCTACGATCGTCCGACAAAAGCCAGTGTTGACTACTTCAACGGCAAGATCATTTATCTCACGGACGAGCAACCGCATACCCTTACAAATGCGGAAGCAACAGCGGTCTACAATTACCTCGTCCGTAACGAGTATGTGGACGATAACGGTGGCGTTACTGATACATACAGAGCCGCTGCCGAAACGGGAAACTTTGCCCCGTTGAAACCGGAACTCGCTCCGCTTGCCGAGGGCGTCCATAAACTGGTTCAGGCTATCTTTGACCCGTCTATCCTTAATGAAATGGCAGGCAATGGACGCGAAACAAAGATCAAAGACAACCCGCTGAACGAGAATTGGGCAGCATTCAAGGGTTTGTGGGAGCGGATAAACAAGCGGTATGCCTATGCCGTGGAATTTAATGGCGACGAACTCATTAAAAAGTCCATAGCCGCCATCGATGGGGAGTTGAAGGTCGCCCGTTTGTCCTACACCCTTACCAAAGGGGCACAGAAAGGTACTGAATTCAATGTTGAACACACTGAAACCAAAAAACTCGAACGAGCGCACGGCGGGCTTGCAGCCTATGACATCATCGGCAAGATAGCCGGAGGCACAAATCTTACACGCCGTACGGTCACCGCTATTCTTGAGGGCATCAAAAAGGAACAGCTCTGGCTGTTCTGCGAGAATCCCGAAGAATTCATCGCCAAGGTTGTTGTTATTATCAACAGGCAGAAAGCCTCCGTCGTCGTGGAGCATATCACCTATACCCCAAGTGCCGAGGAACCGTATTCGCAGGACATATTCAATATGAGTCGTGCCTCAGATGAGTATGCCAAGGCGTTCAAAGCGAAAAACGCTATACAAGACTATATTTTCACCGATGGCTCAACGGCTAACAGCGTTGAACGGCGATTTGCCGAGGACTTGGATGTTGCCGATGAAGTGATCGTCTATGCCAAATTGCCAAGAGGCCCTCGAGGGTTCTACATCCCAACGCCCGTAGGCAAATACTCCCCGGACTGGGCAATTTCATTTAAGAAGGGGGCAGTGAAGCACATCTTCTTTATCGCCGAAACCAAAGGCTCAATGGACAGTCTTGAACTGCGCCCGATAGAGCAAGCGAAAATATCCTGCGCAAAAAAACTGTTTAATGAAATAAGTACCACAGGTGTGAAGTATCACGATGTGGACTGCTATCAGAGTTTGTTGACGGTGATGGAAACGCTGTAAATAACGGTACCATCCTGAATTGCTATGACCGTGGGGATAGTAGGTGATGACGAATGAACAAGAGGGATTTTTCGCTGATCGTGATGCCCTTGCCGTTTGGGACGCGGCATACTCCAAAACGTCATGGGGGCTGTGCCCGAACAACTTTTCGGCCGTTCTTTTAAACCGTCATCCATCAAATTTGAAAAATATATTACAGAATTAAGAGCACCTGCACTACGTTGTAAACCACCCCGAAGCCCTGTCCAGCACTAAGCTGGGCGGGGCTTCGTCATTTTGCTATTCTAGGAGGATTTTCAGATGAACCAATACCAATCAGAAAACCTTGTTGACTTGGCTAAAGCCCTGCTCTGCGTACAGCGAACCGTGCAACCTGTTACAAAAGACGCTGAAAATCCCTTCACCAAAAGCTGGTATGCCAGCCTCAACAGTGTCATGGACGCTTGCCGTGATGCGCTCATCGAAAACGGCATCTGGCTCTGCCAGTATCCTGTGCCTGTGGAGCAGCCCAACTCCTTAGGGCTCGTTACCAAGTTGACGCATGCAGAGTCTGGTCAGTGGCAAAGCTCTCTTGCCGTGGTTCCTTTACCCAAGGCCGATCCGCAAGGCATGGGATCAGCCATGACCTACGCTCGCCGCTATGCTCTAACCGCAATGTTGGGCATGGTAACTGAAGATGACGATGGTGAAGGGGCTAAAAATGGCAAAAAATCACCAACACGTCCCAAACTGCCCGTAATTACCCCTGAATCACAAAAAGTGCGACAACGCGACCCATCCACCACAAACAGCATTTCAGTGCCCTCAAATTGCCCGTCAGCAAGCCTTGAAAATCTCCCACCGCTTGAAGGCATCACCTACCAGCAAGTTACAGCCCAGGACGGACGCCCTTGCATCATTGCCACCGGCAACACGCAGGCCAAAAAAGAATTACTGACCGGTTCGGGCTTCCGCTGGAACCCGCAGAGAAAATTGTGGTGGAAGTATGTTGATGCCGCATAACAAAAATCAAAAGACCGAGTGAGAGGGCTGCCTGATGTCGGCCCTTTCGCTTTTATGGAGACTAAACCATGGAACAGAACCGCACAGAAGGATTACGGGCGTTAATTCGGCAAGGCCTGCAAGCCGTTGCCCACAAAGACACACTCGCCCATCTGGGCGACCGCTCCAGCTATGTGGGAATGAGTGATATCGGCCAACACTGGGAATGCCCCCGGGCGGCACTAGCCAGAAAGGTGCTCCCCACCACAAGCAGCCTGGAGCGTCTGCTTACGCTGCAGCGCGGACACTGGTTCGAATCTGGGGTTGGGCAAGCTCTGGCATCGCAGGGCCTGCATGTATTGCCCCAGCTTGAAATCAGCTGGCAGCATCAGGGTGTGCCCATCAAAGCTCATCTTGATTTTGTGCTGGTCTGGGGTGCGCCCGTAAATGCCATACGCATTCTGGAAGTGAAGAGTACGGACAAGTTACCAGCTTCGCCTCACGATTCCCATCTGCTGCAACTGCACGGACAAATCGGCCTTTTGGTAAAAGCATGGAACAAGCCCGTCTTCAGCCTCCGTGCTGAGGACGGTACGCTTCTGCGTGAGAAGATGACTTTCCCTCAACTTTGCCGTGTCCAATTTGGCCTTGAGATGCCCACAACTGCTGCCAAGACCAGCATGGAAGCATGGTTGCTGTGCCTTTCCATGAAAGAGGTTAGAGCGTTCGGCCCCTATGGCTTCAATCAGGCCATGCTGGATACTGCCCTTGACCATGCGGCGCAGCTTTGGGGCGAGCTTACAGCATTTCGCGCCGGGCACATAACTCTGGCACAGGTTGATTGCGCTCAAGGTTTTTATCCCTTGTGCTCATACTGCGAACATAACGGCGACTGCCCAAAATTCCCGCAGGGCGTGCAAATGCCACAATGGGAACCAGCTCTGGAAAAGCTGGCGGCCATTAAGGCGCAGCGGACTGCTTTGGATGCTGAAATTAAAGAAATGGAAACGGTACTCAAGCTGGTTCACCGCCAGGCTGGCACACGGGATTGGGTAGACACGGGGAACTACCGATTTCGCATGTCAGTGTCAGCAGGCCGAACCACGTTGGATAGGGATGCTTTACGCGAGGAGTTGGCCGAGATTTTTAACTCTGAGCACATGGGCGGCATCGACGTGGACACCTTGCTGGCCCGTTGCGAGCGCACAGGTTCACCTTTCGAAAAATTGAGCATTTCGCCCATAAGCTGAACTTCAGGAGATTATCATGGGGTATTATTCTGACGTGGCCCTGTGCCTGACCAAAAACGGCATGGATCAGTTAAAAACAGCTCTTGCTGAGGCAGAAAGGAATAATCCCGACAGTTTTGCAGCAATCAAAATGCTCATAGGTGGCGAACCCAGCAAAATAGATGAAGGCTCAGGCTCCGCTGTCTTTCTTTGGGAGGGAGAAAAGTGGTACGCAGAATTTGATGAAGTGGCCTTTGTAGCAAAGCTAACGGACAGCTTGCCCGACCAAGACTTCCGGTTCATCCGTATTGGCGAAGATTATGATGACATTGAAACTCGCGGTAGCTTTTGTGGCAAGCCATTTGGAATGTATGTGGAAAGAAAAATTGCGTTTGCGTGATCATTGCGGGTAACGACGGGCAGTATGAAGAACACGAAGAATTTGCACTTCAGATTTAACCACTCGGTATGCAATAAAATAAGGAAAATCTGCCAGAACAAACTATCGAGTCCCTGCGACCCTGCCAGTCCGCCCTCGCGAAGACAGGACGGCAAGGCTTTGCCCAGCATTCCATACGCATTGGGCTATTTGTCTCCCTGCATCTGAGTCCTTTTCGGTTAGATACGCCGCGATGCCTTGCAAATCCTCAAGGGCTAGAGCGAGCCACCGCACAGGCCTATTTTGCATGGACGCCCCAACGAGTAAATGCTTCCGTTACCTCTTGGTCAGAAGCAAACTTCCCCTCATCTGCCTGACGAACACCTTCCTGAATGGCTTCGACCTGCCAGAACTGTTCTGCCACATATTGCCTTACCGCCTCTGCCACCAGCCAGGAACGAGACCGTGAGGTAGCAGCGGCAAGCTTTTCAAGCTGTGCCTGCGTGTCCGTATCCAATCGTGCCGTTACTGTAGACATAGGAACCTCCTTTGTCTTTATTGTGTACATTCAAGTTAAACGTGTCAATGGGACACATTGGAGAAAAAAAATGCAAACTCGCCTTACTGACGAACTTGATTCTCTTCAGCCCGCCGATCTTGATGCCGGGCAGGTTTTCAGCGGCAAGCGCTCCGGCACCACGGTCAGGGGCTACGCCGTTCCTTCTGCCTACACCCCGGCCATTGACCCTGACTATATCTTCCATGAGTCAAGCCGCGATGTTGTGGTCTGGTTTCTCAACCCGCAGGAACCGCTGTACGTCTTCGGCCCTACTGGCTGCGGTAAAACAACATGCATCAAGCAGCTGGCAGCCAGACTCAACTATCCCGTCTTTGAGGTCACCGGACATGGGCGGCTGGAGTTTGCCGACCTGGTTGGTCACTTGACAGTAAAAAATGGCAGCATGACCTTTGAATACGGCCCGCTTGCGCTTGCCATGCGCTACGGGGCGATAATCTTGCTGAACGAAATAGATCTGACCTCGCCAGAGATTGCAGCAGGCTTGAACAGTGTGCTGGACGGCTCCCCCCTGTGCATAGCGGAAAACGGCGGCGAACTGATTGCACAGCACCCCATGTTCCGTCTGGTTGCCACGGCCAATACCAATGGCGGTGGCGATGACACCGGCCTCTATCAGGGCACCCAGCGGCAGAACCTTGCCTGGGTAGACCGCTTCACAATCTGCGAAGTTGGCTACCCATCTGCCGATGTGGAAAAAAGCCTGCTAGCCCGGCGCTTCCCTTCGCTGTCCCAATCGTTGTGCGCCACCATGGTGGACTATGCCAATGAAGTCCGCAAACTGTTCATGGGCGAGGCTTCTACCAACAATCTGACCAACGCCATTGAAGTAACATTCTCCACGCGCAGTTTGCTGCGGTGGGGAGACTTGACCGTTCGCTTTCAGCCGCTGGCCCATCAGGGCGTACAGCCTGTGACCTACGCCCTTGACCGGGCACTGGGATTCCGAGCCAGCCGTGAAACCCGCGCTATGTTGCACGAGCTGGCCCAACGTATGTTCCCGCAACAGGTGGAAGTTGAATCCCCCCAAACCGTAACGGCAGAAGCAGAAACCCTGCAAGGTGAGCACGCCCTACGCTTCATGCGCGGCCATCTGCACCACACACCGACAGTGGCCAAGCCCCTCGTTCATCTTCAGGTAATTCACAACCTTTCCGGCAAACAACAGGACGGCAAGTTCTGGATCGGCGAGGCCAGCCCTATTGGGCTCACGCTAAAGTGGGGCAAGCCAGACACAGTTGGCCAGCAGCACTTTATTCCCGCAGAAAGCTGTGAGGGCAACAATTCCGTGATGGAGCTTGAAGCCCGCGCAGCAAAGAAGCTCAACGAAGGCTACTCACTCAATACAACAAAAAGCTCGTTCTAGGAGGCTACTATGACACAACTTGTTTCAGACATACGCATTTTGGACAATTTATTGGCCCTCAACCTCAACGTCAGCTTGTGGTCAGCACGACGCAAAATGAGTCAGGAAGACTTGGGCAGCGCGGAGCTGCCCCCCGAAGATTTGGCATCGCTGGGCTCAAAGCGCATTGCTGACCCGGAAAACCTCAAGGTGTTCGGCACGCTCAAGGCCCGCGCCTTCAACTACCTTGATCGGCACGGGGTACGGTTCATGTCTGGCTGGGCCATCCCCGAAGAAAAGGCCGGCGAAATTGTGCAGGAGCTGCTCAACATCCGCGCCGAATTCCAGAAAGAAAAGGAAGCATTCCTGGCTGACTATGACCAAAATGTGCAGGCATGGATTGAGAAGCACCATCAGTGGGGCGAAATTATTCGCAACTCCCTTGTGGGGCCTGATTATGTACGCGCCCGCATGGATTTTCGCTGGCAGTTGTATAAAGTGGCCCCGCTTGAGCAGCACGCAGACAACACCGCTGTGCTGGAAGCCGGTCTGGCGGAAGAGGTGCAGGGCCTCGGCGGCACCCTGTTTGATGAGGTGGCCAAATCGGCTGACGATATATGGCGCAGGGTTTATCACGGTAAGACGGAAGTAACCCACAAGGCGCTCTCACCGCTGCGTACCCTGCATGCCAAGCTCAATGGTTTGTCTTTTGTAGAGCCGCATGTGGCCCCGGTTGCTGACATCGTGCAAGCGGCCCTGCAGCGCATGCCCAAAAAGGGCAATATCACTGGCACAGACCTGCTGCTGTTGCAGGGGCTGGTCTGCCTGCTCAAGGACAGTACGGCCCTTGTGGGCCACGCCCAAAAAGTTGTTGAGGGTTATGGCCCGGCATTTGTGCTGGATGCCCTGTTGGCTGGTCCGGGAGTTATAGCTGAGCAAGATGGCAGCTCAATGCAGGTAGACGGTGCTGCTGATGGATATGATGACGTGCCTATTCTGCCCGACATCCACGTGGCTGACAGCGCTTTGCCGCACCCTGCCATACCCAGTCTGGGCCTGTGGTAGAATCAAGAAATTTCTTGACGACGTACACTGCCCAAACTAGCGTTGTTAAAAAGGAGCTGCCTATGACACAGGTATCAACCAAACGGGTCAAGTTTGCCAGCCAGATGGAACCCGATCTCTACGAAGGCCTAAAAATTGTTGCCCAGCAAGATGGCCGCCAGATTCAGGCAGTTCTGGAAGATGCTGTTCGTGAATACATTGAAAATCGCAGAGGCCCTGCAGCGCGTAGGCATGTTCTCGATGCCCTCGAAGTCAGCATGATCGAACATGATGCCCTTTATAGAGAACTGGCAAAATGAATCGGGACTATCTGACCGTTGCCGACATCCTAGGCATGCACGCCATCCTTATCGAGAAATATGGTGGCATGGCGGGTATTCGGGATATGGGAAGCCTGGAATCTGCGGCATTCCGTCCACAGAGCGGGTACTATTCTGATATTGTTGAAGAAGCGTGCGCGTTGATGGAAAGCCTACTGATTAATCACCCCTTTATGGATGGGAACAAACGTACGGCTTTCGCAGCCTGCTCAGTCTTCTTGCGTATAAACGGCCAACACATAAAAGCTGATTCTAACAAAGTGTTTATGCACATCATTCGCTGGCTTCAGCTACAACCGACTGAACGTTTTCGAACGATGGCAAACGATTTGCGAACCCTTGTAGAAATACAAAACAAACCCAAACAGTAGCCCGGCAGAGATGTCGGGCTTTCTTATTGTGGGGTACCATGATTCGAACAAAAGACGTTCTCAACTGCCTGCCCCTTTTGGCATCCATTCTAGGTGACCGCTATGGAGTGCAGGTACGCATCGGCGGCAAGGAAGCCTGCACCAATGGCAAGGTCATTCACCTGCCCTCATTGCCCATGGATTGTGAGCCGGAATTGTTGGCACTGGCCAAGGGCTTCACAGACCATGAGGCGGCCCATATACGGCACACAGATTTCAGCGTGCTGAAAGCTGCAAGCCTTGATTCTGTGACCTTTAATTTGTTCAACTGCCTCGAAGATTGGCGTGTTGAAAAGAAGCTGTCGGGTATTTTCCCAGGTTGCCGGAGAAACCTGAACTGGTTGATACGACGATTCTTTGTAGAGCAAACACAGCCAAGGGCCGGGGATGATTCCCCGGCCCTTGCTGTTTTGGACTATGTGCTGCTGACGGTGCGTGCTTGGGATGTGAATGAGGTGATCCCGGCACGGCAACATGCGGCGAGCATCATGGAGCAATACTTTCCCGGCTTGATAGAGGCCCTGGATGCCATCATGGCCAAGGCCTACATCCATTGCCCTGATACAAAGGCAACGATTGAATACGCGAAACAGATCGCCCAGTGCATCCAACAGTGGGAACCACCTCAACCAACTGAAACCAGCAACTACACGAGCGCAAACAATAAAACAGCCGTGCGTCAGGCTAAAGAGGAGGCCAACGATTCTACCTCGCAAATCGACCAACAACCTGAATCGGCTTGCGCCTCTGCGCCGATTCAACAGTCGAGGGCTTTGAACGCATTACCGCTCAAAGCTCTTTTTCATGCGGAGGCACAAGACTTACCCCAGAACATTGGGGAAATCATGGCGATTGAGCTTACCAATTGCAGCTCAGAATCCACCGGTGACGCGCTGACCGTGGCCGTAGAAGGCACCCGCCAAGCAACACCGTTGCCTGCAGACCAGAAGCTGCAAGCGCTTCAGGCCAGCATTGCCCTGCGCACTCGCCTTCAGGGCTTTCTGCAGGCGCAAACGCAAAGGCGATGCAGTATTGGGCGCAGGGGCACACTGCACGCCAATTCGCTACACCGTCTGCAGGTTGGCAATTCTCGTGTTTTCCAAAAAGAGTCATTGCAACAGGGTCTCAATACGGCTGTCCATATCCTGCTGGACGTAAGCGGCAGCATGGCTGGCGCACCGATTAATCTTGCCAATCGAGCATGCTTTGCCGTGGCAACTGCGCTGAGCCATATTCGTGGCGTTAATCCGGCAGTGACGGCCTTTCCCGCAGTCTCAGAAACCAATTCAGTATTCCCAATCATGCGGCATGGGCAGCCGTTGCCAGATATATTCGACATTCGGGCTTCTGGCGGAACCCCCTTGGCTGGGGCCATGTGGTGGGTTTTGCAAACCATGCTGACCCTTAAAGAGCAGCGCAAGATGATTTTGATTATCACTGACGGCATGCCGGACAACCAACTTGCTGCAAACAATGCCATAGGAGTGGCCCAAAAACTCGGCTTTGAAGTTTACGGCCTTGGCATTCGGGATGAACACATAACACACCTGCTGCCGCATACCAGCAAGGTGGTCAACGATTTGCCCGATCTGGTGCCTGCCATGTTTGCCATGCTGCAGGCTGCCCTGCTCAAGGGTGGTGAAGTATGATGGTGCCCCTCGATTTTAGGCCGTGGCACCGAACTGGAATATTACGTTTCTTTACGTTTAACAAAAAGCGGCGCATCCCGCGTTGCTAAAAACAATGGAGGGCATATGAACCCACTGGCTTGGATACCAGTAGCCATCGCCGTATTGCAGGTCATCAAGGACAACTGGGACGACTAGCCCACAAGGCTGGCATGCAGAAGGCGGGAAATACCCGCCTTCTGTCATTTCGTGAACACAAAAGGAGCAGGAATATGAGCAAGACTTTGGTATTTATCGGCGGTATGGTGGCGGGCATTGCAGGAGTATTTGCTGCGGCTTTTGCGGCTGAAGAGTTTGATGCTCGCAAACAGCCCGGCAAGGATGGCACAATTGAAACCGAAGAGTTACTTGCCCTGCCAGCGGCAGAGAAGCCTTAACAACGCATAAGCTGACACTAGAGATTCGGGTCCCAATCAGGGACCCGAACACATCCGTGAGTGCTTTGCGCTGCATAAAGGAAGCACGAAGTTAAACAGCAGGTGCAATACAACCTAAGTGTGGTCAAACCATGGGGTCAAAGTGCGGGGGCATAGACAGTAACTCGAAAAAAATATATTCATCATTTTAGGCTAGTTAACAATTGACGATGGAACGGTGCCTATTCCCGCCCTCGGCACCACGAATTTAGGAATTGAGCTAACAAGCCCAATTCCTTTTTCTTTTTGTGGCTGACTTGATAAGATTTCTTGGGCTGGTGACCCAGTGAGTGGCACACTCACACGCTGTGCCGTATACCCTCTTTTAGCCCATCTTGCCCTCATCAGCAAGGGGCTATACGCCTCACGTCTGCCGAACCCCATTTATGAATCATGCCAGACATACCCCAGACAGCTTTGTTACACCTCCTTGCCTGCGGCCTACGCTTCATTCCTTGCATCAGTTGACAATGTTGGTTTATATAGCTTGCAGAAACTATTGGCATATTCCCTCCTAAAAATAATGTACGCTATGCACGTGTGAAGGGACGAGAAACTCCTTAACGAACACTGTATAAAGCTTATTGCAGGAAGTTTATGACCATAAATTTTAGACTATAAGCCAAACAATATTAAGAATAATCTGACAGTAAATTTCATAGTCGATGCAATAAATGGAATATTTATGCAAAATAAACATAGTAAGACTGGTAATGAGTATCATTTTTGCAATCAAAAAAAAGATGATAACATTACAATTGAAAAGCGCGGTCCGGCCGAACCTGATTTAATAAGACTAAAACATAGTGAACATCATGAGACAGTTGGGTATCCGACGGATGTATCATGGAAGGTGAGCAACAGAAACAACAGCAGGGCTCAGAATTCACGCGCTCGAGCGCGGTTACAAGCTCTCGTCGTCAACTGGCAACCTCGCAAGCACGCTAGTAAACCCAAGGACGGCATTGCCCTGGCAGGAAAGGATTCGTTCTCTTATGCCTTTTCAAGTGCGTTCAGCATGTCTAATGCCACCAATATCTATGGCCTGGATGACGACCTGACCAAGGCAGCTGTTTTTGAGGCTCTTCTTGAGCGGGAGGCATCTTGCCAGTTCGCTTCCGGCAGCAATGCCAATCTTCATGCGCTTTTGAATATCAAGGAAAGCCATGGCCGTGAGAGCATGACGGTTTCTGGCGAGCTTGGGCCAGATAACGAACTGAGGTGGGCCCTTAACCACGGCAGAACCACAGGCAGGACATGGGCGAAGCTGCTTGGCATTGTTTATAACTTGTCCCACATGGACGCCTTGGCGACTCTGGCCAATATCCTGAGCATGAGCTTTGATAACCTTTCTAAGCTTTCCAGTGATAGGCACGCTGTTGAATTGAATGGTGGATCGCGGCCAAGTGAAGACGTGCCAGACACTCTTCATCTGCCTGGGCTTCCGACTGGATCGGCTTGCGCTGAGTTGATGGAGAAAAGTTACATCTATGGCAATGCCGGGCAGATAATCGGAGCCATCCTGCGCTATCGGTTGAATGGAAATGATTTCTGTCTGCCTGCCACTGTTGGTCGTGGGGTTCTTTGCGTGGGAAAATACAAGCCGACAGCTCATTTTCTTAACCAGCACCTTATGGACCAGCACCGTTTCGCTCAGGTTATTTTCTTTCAGGACATGCGTACAGCCCTTGCCTTTGAGCGCATGCTTGGCGAAGCGCGAGGCTACGACCCCGAAAAGTTCATTGTGACAGCCCATCTCGGAGATAACCTCTCAGTGCTGCCTTGGAATTACTTTCATGGTCATGAGGTTGTGTTTATCCCTGCTCCGGTAAAAGAGTGCATGGCGCTGGTCAAGTTGTACAGGGACTATATTGCGGGTGCGCAGGCTAGGAGCTTCCGTATCTATCTTGGCTTTCTTCTGCATTCCCAGCCAGGTCGTGACCTGATAGGCCATGTGGAAGGCACCACAGATGCCGAGGAAGAACTGCTGCACAAAACGGTATGGCTTGATACCGTTGAGCGTCCCACGCGGCTGATGGAACAGGTGGTCAAGCAGGGCGTTTACTACGATGAATTCATGGCTTGGGGTCAGAAGCTGGGCATTTTCAAAAAGCCAAAAGAGCAGAACAATTACAACGAGACCACCTCGTTCAACTCTTTATCTCTATTTCAACCTCACATTGGCTTGGCAACACCGCTGACGAACGTCACGGATGTTACCACCAAGCAGATCGTTGTACCGGGTGGCATCACTTTGCTGCATGGCTTGAAGGATTCCGGTAAAAGCATCACCTGCGTTTCCGCTGCAAAGGCTATCATCACCGGTGGAGGTTTATTTGATATTTTCACTGCAGGGGAATCCAGAAATATTCTGTATTTGGACAGCGAGACACCGCAGGATCTTCTTACAGCACGGCTTGGTCAGCTTGGCCTTGTTGGAGAGATTGGGAATCGCCTGTTTCTGCTCTCAAAGTTTGACCTCAGGGGCAACGATCTTGCCTTTTCCATTACGGACCAGAAATTCCGTGATTATGTGGAAGAAATCATGCGTGAGCAGAACTGCGGCTATCTCGTACTGGACAATCTGACTTCCCTCATGGACGATGGCAGCCTCTATCATCCCACCACCGTCAGTAAATTTTTTGAGGACTGGATTGGCAGCCTGACAAGACAAGGTATCGGGGTGGTCATGGTCAGTCACACTCAAGAAGGCCCCGACGCGGGTACCCCCGCTGCAACGGCACGAGGCTGTAAGGAATTTTCGATTCGCGCCCACTCGGAAATCGTGCTGGTGAGAAGTACAGAGATCTTGGAGAAAAAGTTAGGTCCGGAAGCAGTTCAGCATATGGCAGCCCAGGACGGCTTGACAGTTGGCATATGTTTTAAGGTCTGCAAGTCCGCCTGCGTCCTTCAGAAAAAAATCTTCTGGTTGCATTTGCCGCTTGGAGCTTCGCAATGGGAGTTTCTGTCCGTCACCGGCGTTGATGGGAAGGAGATTGAGTTTGCCCAAGTCTGCTCTAAGCCGGAGCCTGATCCTACAGTTAAGGACGAACCGCTACTTGACGCGCCTAAGTCTGGGGATATAACGGTCCTTGACCAGCTGTCTTCCGACGAAAAGTCGGTATACGACATGGCCCAGACTGCAGGGAGCGTTAAAACCGCTGATATCACAAAGAAACTGGGTTGCAGTGACAGAACAGCCCGTAATCTCACAAAAAGCTTAGAGGAACGCGGACTTCTTGAACCCAACGGAAACTTCGGCCCCCAACAGGGATATCGCGTAAAAAATTAGTTCTGTCCGCCTATTCTTAATAGCGCGTGGCTTTCGGGTCACGCGCTATTTTTTTGTCTTTGACACAACAGTATTCGCATATTGCTTGGCCTGACGCAGTGTCCCGTTGGAAGCAGCAACCTGCATTCCTGCATCGGCCTGCAAGCGCCTTCTGCGTTGAGTGCGAAGTTAGATGTCAAGCCTGCACCTCTCTCGCATTTGGCCTGCATTATAATGAAATGTTCCTGCATTGTTGCCTGCATTTACCCTGCAAAATAGCCTGCATGCAGGATCCGAAAAAAGTCGTTGATAAGCATTTCAGCATGTTAAGCTAGTATCCATTTTACATGGGGAGGGCAAAAAGGCGTTAAATGCAATTTGATTTGTGGGGGATGAGTTACAAGATGCCTATGCCTCCATGAGCGTGAACACCTTGACCCCTGTAGTTGGGCTGAATGAAAACATTCCAGAAGTTGTAGCCGCACAAGGCGATACTAATATTCCACACAGCGCTGTGTAAATTTTTGTCCCCCACCTTTTCAGGTGTATGGGCTTTCGCACAGCACGCACACCTCGCACAGCGCAAAAAAACCATCTGCGAAAATAAAATTAAAGAATACATTTCTGCTGGTTAGTATATGTGTAATAGCCCGATGCAGACCATTTCGGCCCTGAACGACTATCACACGCATACTCAGTAGGATTTACAATGGAAAGTTTGAATTGTTCACTTATGCCAACAGGGCAGAAGGAAGAACGGATAGTCTACGCGGGCCATGCCGACCAGGAGCACGCGGATTTTGCGGAAATGTCTCGCCAATGGCGTGAGTACCCTGCTTCAGAAGAAGGTATCAGAGAAGCCGCGCGTGACGGCTACACAGCTGTTTCCATTTACGAATTCAGCCACCCCGTGGAAAAAGGCAAACCCCAGCCCATGCGCTATGGGGATATGGTGCTGGACTTTGACGCCAAGAAAGAAGGGCTTGATAACAATGGCAATTCTTTGGGCAAGGTGGGTGACATTGGCAAGGCGCTTGAAGCTGTCCGCATTTTCAGCAAGCTGCTTAATAAAAAATACAGCGTAGACCCCAACCATTTGCAGTATTTCGCCAGTGGCGGCAAAGGCTTCCATGTGGTTATCCCGCGTGAGCTTATAGGTTCAGAAGCTGGTGATATTGAGCTTCCGGCCACATACAGGCATATGCTTCAGGCCATGCTGAACATTGGTGCGAATAGAGAGCTTTGGGACGGCATTGTTCTTGATGCTCTCAAGGATAGCCGCAAACTTACCCCTGAAGACCTGTGCATTGATCCAAACGGGTTCAAGGGGGGCAAAGGCCAGCTTATCAGGCTGCCCCATATCCAGCGGGCGGATGGCAATTACAAGGTGCCTGTCACATATGACGAAGTCATGCACAATGGTGCCGCGTTTTTTGAAAAAGTCGTCAGGTCAGACCGGCATATTGAGGGTGAAGGCATTCGTGAGGGTATCACGTGCGCCCCCCTGCTGGAAGAAGCTTACCTACAAGCTAAAAAGTTTGCTTGCCTTTCCAACGACAGGCGTAATGCCAATATTCAAATTGCAAGCATTGAAACTGAGTGCGAGTTCGTGACTTTCTGTGCCCAGCATGCGAGCGAAGTTACAGAGCCACAGTGGTTTGTTCTCGCCAAAATTATGGCCCACTGTGGGGCATTAGGGCAAAAGCTGTTCCACATGTACAGCCAGCTTGATCCGCACCGCTATAATGAAGAAGAGGCACGGAGAAAGCTGCGCAATGCATACAGCTACCCGCCCGTCACATGCAAGGAAGTCCAAAACGTATTCCCCTGCTCAGGCGGCTGTCGGGTAAAATGCCCTATGGACATTTATCGAAGAAAACTTGCCACTACCATTGAGGAGGGAGCCTTTGCCGTGCTGGATGAGGGGCTTGTGTTTTACCCTGATGTCACTGACAAAACCATCTTTGAGCTAGTCAGCTCCCATGTTGACGTAAAAGCCTCTGCTCGAGACGCTGAAAGCTGCGGATGGTCAAAAATCGTAGAGGTCCGTGACCCAGATGGCGTGTTGCATCAATGCCGCGTTCCTTTCACATCGTTGAACGGTTCAGGCGATGAAGCGCTTGTACTGCTGTCGGAGGCGGGGTTGCAATTGGAACCAGGCAGGCAGGCCCGTCAACGGCTCCTTCAATATCTCAACAAGGCAGCCCCTAAACAGCGGGCATTGATCGTTGAAAAGAATGGCTGGGTTGAAAAAGCCAATAAATTTGTGCCGTTCGATTTAGGGGGGCTGGATGGTTGCAGCGAATACCTTTGCTCACGCTTTCCAGTTGCATCCAAGCTATTTGAGCAAAGAGGTACGCTTGAAGAATGGAAAAAGCACGTGGGCGTATATTGCAAGGGTAATCCGCTCCTACAGGCGGTGACTGTTGCGGCCCTTTCCGGCCCCCTGCTAGCGTTCATGGGGCATTCTGGCTTTGGCATTCATCTCTACGGTAATTCTTCCAGTGGCAAAACTACGAGTCTTCATATAGCGGGTTCTGTCACCGGTGGTGAGCTGAAATCATGGCGGACAACGGATAATGGGCTGGAAGGCATCGCAGAGCAACATAACGACAATTGCCTTTTGCTTGACGAAATCAGTCAGTGTGACCCTGACGTGGTGGCGCAGGTGGCCTATATGCTTGCCAATGGACAAGGTAAATCACGTTCCTCAAAGACCGGGGTCAGCCGTCGCGTGCCGACGTGGGATTTGACATTTTTGTCTTCAGGTGAAGTGTCCATATCTGACCGTGCCGACCAGGGTTATAGAAATAAAGCCATGGCCGGGCATGAGGTGCGTGTCATCAGCCTTCTTGCAGACGGCGGTTTTGATAGCGGCATATTTTCAACTGTCCCGAAAGGGATGTCGGCTGGTGGGTTGTCCGACATGTTGGTGCAAAACAGCAATCAATATCGTGGTGCCCCCTTGCGAGCTATGATTCAGCACCTCAAAGATGATCGGGATAAAATTTGTGATGAGATATATAGGCATATGGAGCAATTCCTTGATGGTCTTGACCGTACGGCCTTATCTTCCCAGGCGAAGCGTGTGGCCGACCATTTTGCGTTGCTGGCTGGTGTGGGTGAAGTCGCTATAGATCTCGGCATACTTCCTTGGTCAACAGGGGAAGCAATGGCAGCAATGAAGAGTTGCTTTGAATGGTGGCGGCGAGACAAAAATGGTGCTGTCGATTTTGAGATTGAAAAAGCAACTGAAAAACTTTTGTCTCTAGCTCGCAATGGGTTCTATGGAAAATGTGATGATGACTATCCAATTAAGAAAATCACGTCTGATGGAAAAGATTGTTTCTTTATCCCTCGTTCGTACGCTGTGCGTGAAATCTGCAAGGAGTATCAGTACAAGTCTTTTGTAGCAAATCTGAAGGAAAAGGGGCTGCTGGCACTGACTAAAGACGGTGAAATTCGGGAACAATTCTGGCAGGGCGATAACAGCAACCGGCCTAGAGGTTTCGCCATTATCAGAAAAAACCTATATGACGATCCAGATACAACAGAAGTTCATCAGTCTTTGGGCAAAAAAATTGACTACGCAGATAAAGACATGGACGATAATATTTTCTGAGAACTATTTCAGAAATAGCAAAAATTATCGTGTGCGAGCTGTGCGAGTGTGCGGAAATTCAAATACTGAGGGCAGTAGGAAAATTAAACTCCTACTGCCCTTCTTGATATAGTATGCCCAACACTACACAATTTAACCCGATGAGGTAGCCACATGCGTCCATATCACACTAACATTACCAGTCTCTACGGCACAGATCGTTTTTTCGACGCCCTAGAAAAAGAACTCCCACCAGTGTTCACTCGGGATGTAGCATCAAAGTGTATGGGGGGGCTATTGACTCCTAAAACTATGTCCAACGCAGACGCTTTGGGAACAGGCCCTTCTGTACGAGTTCGGCTTGGAAAAAAAATTGCTTACGAACGCGCAAGTTTTATGCACTGGCTGCGGCAACGACTCAGCGCGTGATCCAGGTCAAGTTCATCAGGATTGACACCTACTATGATTTGAATAAAATTTTACCTACGTTCAGTAGCAGTTCGGTCGACCGAACTGCTACAACATGCTAAATTAAATACGAAGATAAGAAATGAAACCATTTCTACACTTGTTAAAGTTAATGTAATTCAAAATGGCTATTCCATCCTAATGGGCCAAATGTTTTTTCATGCATGGAAATAGGTCTAAAATAATGGGCTCTGGATAATGCGATAATGTCCCCTTTGGGGCTCTTGGATAACCCTAGATATTCCTAGTACTTTGTGGTTTAGTTTTTATTGACTTTTTTTGTCAATCATCCCTACGCTAATTCAAAGACCTGCTCGCAGACTTTATTGGTTGTTTTGGTGACTTCGGAGTTCCGAAGTATGAAATAGTCAAAAAATACGAGGTGTTGCTGTGTCTATTGATCCGCCCAAGGTGTCGACAAGTGCTCAATCTGTCCCACAGAACCCTGTGGGTGTTAGCTCAAAGATCGAGATGCTCAAGATATCAGAGATATTGCCTGATAGTAATCAGCCCCGGCGCTATTTTGATAAACAGCAACTTGAAGAGTTGAAAGGCTCTATTAGTGCTAATGGAATTATTACTCCGATTCTATACCGGGTTGATGGCGATAAAAAAGTAATAGTCTCAGGTGAGCGTAGATATAAGGCGGCATCAGAACTTGGTCTTGAAGAATTACCAGCTCAGTTTGTATCTGGAAATTACAGGGTCATTGCATTAACTGAAAATTTACAGCGCAACTCTCTCCTGCCCATGGAAGAAGCTCGAGCTATTCAAGACATCATCAATGCATCTGGTTTAGCTCAACAAGACGTTGCAGTTCAATTGGGCAAGGCAGAAAGTACCATCTCTGAGATACTCAAGCTCAATAGTCTCCCATCTGGCATACAAGAAGCGGCTATTACGAGTCCCCTTTGGTCGCGCAATAAACTGCTTAAACTTTCAAAATTGAAAGATGATAAGCAGCAAGCTGAATTCAAAAAGATGCTAGAGGCCATCGAAAAGAAGGAAGCAGCCAAAAATTCGCGAGATTCTAGTTCTGGTGAAGCAGGGCAGAAACCTACTGCCCAACCGCCAAATATGTCCCAAATGGACCGTAGATTGAACGTATTCAAAGGTCACATCCAAAAGTTGCGCGATAGAATCAAGAAAGATGTAGAAAAAATTACGGATGCTCGTTTTAGAGAAGGCATTGAAAAGGAGATACGAGCTCTACTGGATGAAGTCTCTGCCTATCAGAAAGGCAAATCCGAAGAGAATTAACTGTTTCACTCAAAATATTTGAGGGTGTTGCTTTACTGGCAACACCCTTTTTATTTTATTATCTGCTTATTATATGCATTCCCACACCAACCCTTATCAGCCCAACAGGCAGGAGAACACATGCAACAATACTGGCAACGCAATTTTGAGCGTTCTGAAAGCCTAATAAACCACGGCCTCGGTACAGAAGCCTTTTTTAGGTCTATCGAACAGGAATTACCGCCTGTTGTCTCAAGAGCAGAGCTGGCGAAGGCCACAGGCGGGCTGATCTCACCAAAAACGCTGTCCAATGAAGACGCTTTGCACAAAGGTCCCGCAGAGCGTGTACGGGCAGGGTCAAAAATTGGCTACACCCGCGCCTCAGCCATGGCGTACATTCGGAAAAAATTTAAACTGTTATGAAAAATTTGAGGTGATTATGTACGGTTTTACCCCGCGCAGTGCCAATCAGCCTGCTTCTGACAAGCAACTTTGCTATGCCTATGACCTCGCGGAGCGGCAGGGCCTAGACGCTGAAGCGCTTTGTTCCATTAACTTTTACAAGGAATATAGCGATATGACAGCAAATGAGGCCAGCCAACTCATTGATTTGCTAACGCAATGACGATGCTTGGGTTGGCTATATCTGGCACGATGAAGCACGCTCAGCACAGAGCCGGGCTTCATCGCTTGGGTGTGTTTTATAGACCTTGCCAGCAAAGCCAGTCGAAAGCTGTTTTATGATCTGCCTGATTCTTCGGAAAAATCCAGGAAACAACTATATTTGTTATATTGAGCGCGAGCAGTGTCTAATTCGTCTAACACGTGCTTTCTGGGCTGGTCAGGGTGGAGTTGGCCCTGACCAGCCCAGAAAGCACTTTGATGATGAGATCAATGCTCTTGCAACGGATATTAAAGCAAATAGCCTTCTGCAAGACATCACGTTCACCGCCATGATGGCAAGCTGATAATCATCTCTGTGGAAAGACGTTGCGTGCTCATGAGGTGTTTTGTGCCTGAAAGCAACAGAAGTTAACAACGTTGAAGTCGATCTACTACTCTCGCCTTAATAGAGAATATATTTCAGTTTAACCTGAAAAATATTAAGCTTACAGTGTCTGTGACAGATTTACAAATGTAGAAAAATTTCTCAAATAATGATGTTGTGGTAATAATTGACATGAAAAAAGTACTACAAGCGAAATATTAAAAATGTATCACTTCCTGAAAAAAATCGGAATGACGCCAGAACAAAGCCCTATATGACCCGCGAGCGCCTGTTGTAGGTCGCTCGCATGAAGGGCGCAGATGCCCAGCAGAAGTGTACGGCAAATTTTGCGACATGCTTGAAAAGCAGTCGGAGACGCCCAGAAAATCTTCTGAAGATTTTCAAGGGAACAAAACAACTGAAAATCGCTTTGTTACTGCGCGGATCCGTAAAGTTGAAGGGATGACAGCGAAATTCAATGCATCTCACGAAAAAAAGGCTTGTGAAGATAAAGGCTGAGCTTGCGGTGGGTGAAAGGCAAGGGCCGAAAACGGCGCTAGAAAACATGCGGACAGCGATTGAAGCGATAATGCCTAAGCAAGAGTAAGTCTTTGGAGGAATAGATTGATTCTCTACAGGATACTACATCGCAAGAGCGGCTCAGATAATAGCAAAGCGAATGCTTGCCGCATATCAGATGTTTTGGTAAAGCTCAATCGATGTCAGCTCCGCACACCTGTCAATGTGGCTCGGTCTGACCTGCCCCCAAAAAACTGGTCCGCCTAAAAAGTTAGTATAAGGTGGAGCCATGGAGGGCATCAAATGGGTCGCAAAGCATTTACTCCAGAGCAAATCATTTTCAAGCTTCGCGAGGTTGAAGTTCTTGTGGGACAAGGCGAAAGCATTGCCCTGGCTTGCCGCAAAATTGCTGTAACCGAGCAAACGTATTATCGATGGCGCAAGGAATATGGAGGCATGGGGACTGAGCAGCTCAAGCGATTGAAAGAACTAGAAAAGGAAAACGCTAGGCTGCGACGAGCCGTCGCTGATTTAAGCCTCGAAAAAATTATTCTTGCGGAGGCGGCAAAGGGAAACTTCTGAGCCCCACCCGCCGTCGTCAATGTGCGGAGTATGTCCGTGAGCAGACCGGGAGCAGTGAGCGCAAGGTATGCGCTGTTCTGGGGCAACATCGGACTACTCAACGGTATACGTCCTCTGTTTGTGAGTTTTCAGTGCTCGTGCGCCAGGCGGTGATCAACTATGCCTCGGAGTATGGCCGGTACGGCTACAGAGCGGTGACCGACCTCTTGCGGACAGACGGGTGGGGTATCAGCTATAATCGCGTAGAACGGATTTGGAAACAGGAAGGCTTAAAAGTCCCAGCAAAGCAGCGCCCAAGAAAGCGCTTGTGGCTGAATGATGGTTCCTGCATTCGGCTCCGGCCTGAGTGGAAAAATCACGTCTGGGCTTATGATTTTGTGCATTGCCGCACGGCCAATGGCAAATCTTTTCGTGTGCTGGTAGTCATTGATGAATATAGCCGTGAATGCTTGGCACTACATGTGGCCCGCACAATTCGTGCAGAGCAAGTAATGCACGTTTTGGCAGATTTATTTCTGACGCAGGGCAGACCAGATAACATTCGCTCGGACAACGGTCCAGAATTCGTAGCGTTAGCTTTAAAAGAATGGTTGGCAAATCTGTCTGTGCAGACGCAGTACATTGAACCGGGCAGCCCTTGGGAAAATGGTTACTGCGAAAGTTTTAACGGCAAGCTTCGGGACAAGCTGCTAGACGGCGAGGTGTTTATGACGTTACAGGAAGCCGAAGTAGTTATCGAAAACTGGCGCCAGCACTACAACCACCGTAGGCCGCATCGCTCCCTTAACGGTAGACCTCCTGCGCCATTGACAGTTTTTACCCCTCCCCAAAGAGGAGAAATGGGACCAATCTCGCCTCCACCAGAATTATCGGCCATACAGGCGACAGAAACAGAACCACAAAGAATCTACCACTAACATTTAACCTGGTACAAAAAAACGGGGCTGGTCAGGTCTTCCTTCGCTTGTGATGTCCAAGGTTGGCTTTACGCAACTGTGTATAGGGTGCTTCCAGCTGCAAAACTGCCAAGGCTGCCTTAGTGATATAGTCCCTTCCATTGCCGCCGCGGGCCGTAATCGGACTGTGAAGAAACTCTCCGCGCATGGGGAGGCGATCATGGCCGAGGGGGCTGTGCTTGATAGGGGGGCAACTAGCAACAGGCGACCATCGCGTTATAAAGCCTTGCCTGAGCGATCTTCAGAGATCGTAGGGCCGGTGAAAATTCGGTTACAGGTTCGAGGTCCGTAAAAGAGGGAATGTTTTGTCGGTCAGCCACATAATTATTGGTGAAAAATGAAAGTTCTCAGCGTATTCGGCACTCGCCCAGAGGCCATTAAAATGGCTCCTGTAGTGACAGTGCTTGCTAATGATCCCTATTTTGATGCCAAAGTATGCGTTACCGCTCAGCATAGGCAGATGCTAGATCAAGTCTTGGATATTTTTAACATACATCCTGATTTCGACCTCAATCTGATGCGCGCGGACCAAACCTTGGGTGATATCACAGGTAATGTGCTCAGTGGCATGGGGGATGTATTTGAACAATGGCGGCCGGATATCGTGTTGGTGCATGGCGATACCACCACGACACTGGCAGCGGCGCTTTCGGCCTATTACGCCAAGGTTTCTGTTGGTCATGTTGAAGCTGGCCTTCGCACAGGCGACAAGTACTCTCCCTGGCCAGAGGAGATGAATCGACGCCTGACTGGAGCATTGGCTGATGTGCATTTCGCCCCTACAGCGAAAGCCCGTGAAAACCTTCTGTGTGAAGGGGTTTCTCCGAAGTTTATTTATGTTACTGGCAATACAGTCATTGACGCACTTTTATGTGTTGCATCGCGCATCCATTCAGATAGTGAGTTGCGCCGAAAGCTAGACTTTCAATTCCCATTTCTGGATTCTGATAAGCGATTGGTGCTTGTCACAGGGCACCGACGGGAAAATTGGGGTACTGGCTTTGAGAATATCTGCCACGCCATTTTGGAAATAGCGCAGAGAGGTGACGTGCAAATTATCTACCCCGTACATCTCAACCCTCATGTGCAGGAACCCGTGCGGCGCATTTTGTTCGGTGCCAACAATGTCTTTTTGCTGGAGCCGCAGGGCTATCTGCCTTTTGTCTACCTTATGTATCGCTGCACTTTGGTGCTCACTGATTCAGGCGGCATTCAAGAAGAGGCCCCTTCATTGGGCAAACCTGTATTGGTCATGCGTAATACCACGGAACGCCCTGAGGCTTTGGCGGCTGGTACAGCAAGGCTAGTGGGGACGAATATATTCCAAATCACAGATGCTGTTGCCAACCTTTTGGATAATAACGATATATACCGCGCAATGGCTAAGGCCCATAATCCTTATGGTGATGGGAAGGCATCCCTGCAAATTGCTGATATTTTAAAGTTTTATAAGTAAATAATCCCAATATTGTTGTCCGTATGTGGCCTCGGCTCATAGTCAAGGTCTTTCTTTATGGAGTATGTATCTAATGGATGCACACGAATATCCTGCATCAGGCTTAACAGTCGCGCCAATAAGATATCCGCGCTATCGGCCCTAGGCAGTGTAATCATGAGGCGGAGACTCATAAAAAATGCACCAGTATGAAGGCGGCAAGAAAGATGCCGTATTCTTCGCGTATCTGGTGGCTATCCCACTCCACTGCCTCAAGTGCAAAAAGGCTTTTTGACCAAATGTCTGGCGTTATAAAATTCCTTGTCATAGTCCCACTGCTTTTATGCTTCCTTTTGGGCGGAATGACCGATAGCATTCCTTGCCTTTCTGCCTACGCAAGAATTGTATCAGTGTCGTAACCCTTGTCATCCAAAAGATTTTCAGCGGTAAAGCCATCAATTATGGCGACTGCTTGCGCACAATCACCTGTTGTGCCTTTGTAGCAATAGCACTGACCAGCATGTCATGCGCATCTACGGCCATAAGTATTGGATCTGGACACAGCCAGTGCGTCCGCGAGATGCTTCTTTTTCCGCGGCCAATACGAACAGCTTCCCTGAGGATTTCTACTTCCAGTGTTTTGTTGCCGAGAACACGCTCCAGCTGACGGATTCGTTTTTCAGTGCCTGTACTTCGGCAACGCTGACAACCTCGTCATTGGCTTCATAGATGTTTTTCTGCCTTCGCCCATCGGAGCAACGCCATATGCTCGTACCACCAGAGAAATTGATTGTCCGGGGGCCATGCTGGCCTCTATCAGGCGAACTTTTTCGCCGACAGACCAGCGACGACGGGGCGTTATTTTTATTATCTCCACCGTTGAACTTAGCACTAGTTCCAGCCATAGTTCCAGCACCTCCTCCCTAGTTAGAGGGGGGGCGGTCGAAATGGGGACTACTCCAAGGCCCATCTCGTAACGGATAAATAAAACTTTGATAATCGTTTTTTTTGATAAATAAGAAGATAACGCGCTTGAAATATTTTCTATTTGAGTATAAATTTCTTGCGTGCTTTGCGAAATTGTCTATCTCATGATTGAGCTAGCACCGCTAATGAGTAAAACGGATTGTAATTGGGGGCGGGGTGGCATTCTTTAGTTCTATTGCGATTATCGGCATTGCGTTTCGCTTTCCAGGCGATGTACAGACCGAATCCGGGTTGTGGAATATGCTGGAGAGCGGGCGGCTGGGTATTTCGCACATTCCCGCAGACCGTTGGCCCGTTGACGAACTGCAGCATGCCAACCGCACCGAGCCGGGGCGCAGTGTCACTTTTGCTGCGGGCGTCCTCTCCGACGTAGACAAGTTTGACGCGGCCTTTTTTGGCATATCGCCGCGCGAAGGGGCTTGGCTCGACCCACAGCAGCGGCTGTTGCTGGAAATGGCTCATGAAGCCATGGAGGATGCCGGGGTAAAGCCCACATCACTGGCTGGGAGCCGTTGCGGTGTGTACGTCGGCATCTCCGGGCTGGATTATGGGCAGCATGCTTTGGAAGACCTGGCGAGCATGTCCGCTTATACCATGACGGGCAATACGCTCAGCGTCGCTGCCAATAGACTTTCCTATGTTTTTGATTTGCACGGACCATCCGTAGCTGTGGACACGGCCTGCTCATCGTCGCTGGTTGCCTTGCATCATGCTTGCCAGGCATTGCGGTACGGGGAGATCCCTATGGCCTTGGTCGGCGGCGTGAACCTGCTCATGCACCCTTATTCTTTTATAGGGTTTAGCCATGCCTCCATGCTGTCGGCCAAGGGCCGGTGCCGTCCGTTTGATGCCGCGGCCGACGGCTATGTGCGTGCCGAGGGTGGGGCGGTTTTACTGCTCAAGCCCCTGGCGCAGGCCCGCAAAGATCGCGACCCCATCCACGCCGTCATTCTGTCCACTGGCGTCAATACCGACGGCGCGCGTAAGGCCGGCCTGACCATTCCCAGCGCCGAGGCCCAGGCGGAGCTGATGCGTGATGTGCTCGCCATGAGCGGACTGCACGCGAAAGATATAGATTTTATCGAAGCTCACGGTACAGGCACCCCGGTGGGAGATCCGGTGGAGGCATCCTCTATCGGCCAGGTGTATGGCCAGGGGCGAAGGCGACCCATACCCATCAGTTCCGTCAAAGCTAATGTGGGGCATCTTGAGCCGGCCTCCGGCATGGCCGGTTTGGTCAAGGCCGTCCTGTCGCTGAAGATGGGTGTTCTGCCGCCCATGCCGCTGGAATTTACCCCCAACCCCCAAATTGATTTCAGCGGGCTTAACGTGCGGTGCGCGGCATCCGGCCTGCCGCTGCAGCGTAAAAGCCGGAGACCGCTCACAGCCGGTGTCAACTCTTTTGGCTTCGGCGGCGTCAACGCCCATGTGCTTTTGCAGGCGGCCCCCACAGCTATGGCGTCCCGACCCGCTACCCATGCGATGCCGCCGCTGTTGCTGAGTGCGCGGTCGGACGCGGCCTTGCGCGCCCTTGCGGAGGCCTATGCGGAGCAGTTGGATAAAGCTGGAGATGAAGCCTACTACGATATCGCCTATAGTGCCGCTTTTCATCGTGATCGGTTGGAAAAGCGGCTGATCCTTGCCGGGGACGACCCCGTGGCCACCGTCCAAACTCTGCGCTCGTTTGCCGCGGGTGCAAACGCCGCGTCCGTGGTTACAGAAAGTTCTCTGCCTGAGGGCAGCGGCATTGTCTTTGTCTATACGGGTAACGGCGCCCAGTGGGCCGGTATGGGGCGTAACCTGTACGCGGCATCCGCCACCTTCAGAGGTACCGTGGAGGATATTGATCGGCGGATGCGACCGTTGTCCGGCTTTTCCTTGACGGAAGCTTTGCTGCAGGCCAGCGCGGAGAACCTGCAAGACACGACCGTCAGCCAACCGCTGCTTTTCGCCGTTCAGGTGGGCGTCACCATGCTGCTGCGGGAACAGGGCATCACACCCCAGGCCGTCACTGGGCACAGCGTGGGGGAAATAGCCGCTGCCTGGGCTGCGGGGGCCCTGAGTCTGGAACAGGCCATTCAGGTGATCTATGCGCGCAGCCATGCGCAGGGGCAGACGCGGGGGTCCGGGCGTATGGCCGCAGTGGGGCTGCCCCCCGAAGCCGCGGGAGACCTGATCCGGCAGATGGACCTGACCGGACGCCTGGAGATTGCGGGAATAAATTCCCCGAATAATGTGACGTTGTCCGGCAGCCTTGAAGCCCTGCTGCAGGTAGAGGAATACGCGCAGCGGCAAAGCGTTTTTTTCCGTTTGCTTGATCTCGATTACGCGTTTCACAGCAACAAAATGGACGGGATACGCGAAGCCCTTGCGCAAAATCTGCATGGTCTTGCCCCTTCGCGGGCGGAGAACGCCGTTTTTGTTTCCACTGTGACCGGGCATGCGTTGGAAGGTACGGCGTTGGGCAGTGATTACTGGTGGAGCAATGTCCGCCAGCCGGTGTGCTTCGCCTCCGCCCTAGAAGAACTGGCGGCATTCGGCTTTCGTATTTTTGTGGAAATTGGTCCCCACGCCATTCTTCAGCGTTATATCCGTGAAAATTTATCCGCCGTCGGGGTCAAAGGGCGCATCCTTTCAACCCTTTTGCGCGGTGACGATGGCGCGGACCGTATCATCAAGCTGGCGGCGCGTCTCCATTCCCTTACGGACAAAAGCGACTTGCGGGCGTTTTTTCCGTATAAGGGCCGGCGAGTGCGCCTACCCCTTTATCCTTGGCAGAAGCAGCGCTGCTGGTACCCCCGCACCAGCGAATGCCAAGTCGATAAGAGGCGCGTTCATCCTCTACTGGGCTGGCCCCTCGATGACACGGGGTTGGCTTGGGAAAACATTCTTGATCCTGCCAAAGATACCTGGCTGTCTGACCACAGCGTCGGCGGGGCGATAGTTTTTCCCGGCGCCGGCTATGCGGAGATGGCCCTTTCGGCTGCCCGTGCCTGGTTGGGGCAAGGGTCTGCCGCCATTGAATCGTTGGATATTGTCACCCCTCTTGTTTTTGAGAACGGCCATGCCCAATGTGTCCGTTGCCGCCTGAACTCCGCGGACGGGAGTATCCAGATAGTCAGTCGTCCCCGTCTGGGGACGGGGGAATGGGTACAGCACGCGCTTGGCCGCGCCATTGCCGTGACGGGAAGTAGCCCCGCTACCGCTATGAAGCCTTTGCGTAAGGGGTGCCGGGAAGTTGAGGGGGCCGCTTTGTACGCTCTGGCAGGGCAGTTGGGCCTGGACTACGGCCCCACTTTCCGCGTGATAGAGCACCTGTGCATGGCGGGAGACAGACTTGACGCGGTGCTCCGCCCCGTGGATGGGGCGGAGAGAGGCTATGTGCTGCATCCGGCCGCGCTTGACGCCTGCTTTCACGCCCTGGCCGGGATCTATGCCGGGCAGGACGCCGCCGCGCGATTTGCCTTTTTGCCTATAAGAACAGGGCGGATAGAACGCTGCGCGCCCGGCGCCATCAGCCGTATACGGGCGCGCGCGCACCGGAGCGGGCGGCGTTCCATGTCTGCGGATTTTGAACTGCTGGATGCCACAGGCAGCATTGTGGCCAAAGCTCTTGACTGCCGCTTTCGCGCCGTGCCGTTGGCGCATGGTGGCCGGGACGCGGTGGAAGCCTGGAGTATCCGGCCCTGGCTCACGCCCTTGCCCGACGAGAGTGAGCCGGCTGCCATCCCTCCACTTGAGGATTTGATCGCCGTGGCGACCGAGGCCGCACCTTCTCGTAACGTGCAGAGGGGAATCTGGTTCAAACAGATTCTGCCGCTCATGGAGGCTATGGTGCTTTCCGCCTCTGCACGGGCCTTCCAGGCCATAGCGGCGGAGGGTTTGTCCGACAGCGTTCAGTTGTCAGGTCCGTATGCCCGATGGCTGCAATGTCTGCTGCGCGATGAAGGCCAGCTGTCCGCACACAGCGGGGAACGGCCGCGCGCCTCTGGCGGCGAACTCCCCCCAGTCGAGGATCTTTGGCGGGAGGCCTTTCGCCTTGCCCCACAATGCCTTCCATCCCTGTTGCAGGTGGGCCGCGTAAGTCGCCGCCTGCAAGATGTCCTGTTGGGGAAAATTGACGGCAGGGCCTTGCTGGAAGAAGTGCAGCATGCCTCAGTTGCCAGGGAAAGCCGTTCTATGGACCCGGCATGCTTGGGTATAGATGCGGCCGTGAATAGCGTTGTGCGCCATTTAGCACGCAACTGGCCCGCACACAGGCGGTTGCGTGTTCTTGAAGTGGCCGTTTCCCCCGGCGCACTGACGGAATTGCTGGAAGCGCAGCTTCCCGAAGACCATTTTGAGCATGTGCTCGCCCTGACGGACGATGCGATACTGGCGCAGGCGCGGGTGCGCTACGGCGACCATCCTGCGGTCAGTATCGTGTCCACCGATGCCGCGCAGTGGGACTGTTGCGGGCAGAGCACATGGCATGGTCATTTTGATGTCATCCTCCTCCGTCATACTCTGCACAACACTGCCGATTGTGCCGGAGCTCTGGAGCAGATGCGTAGGGTGCTGGCCCCCGGCGGCCTGTTGCTGGTTGCGGAACGGTATCCCGACTGGAGTGCGGATTTTGTTGCGGGGCTTGATCCCGCGTGGTGGCATCAGGCTCTGGAGGCGTCCCCCGACCGGCCGGTTTCTTCTCTGCTTTCTTCCGAGGCATGGCAGCAGATTATCGGGCTGCGTGGTTTTGGCCAATGCCGTGTATACCGTGAATCCGCCGCTGAAGACCTGGATGAAGGGGCCTATCTGCTCTTGACCACTGCTGAACAAGCTGCGTCTGCGCCGGAACCGGAAGCCGCGTCTTGGCTGCTGCTGGCCGATGTGGCGTCACGCCCCTTGGCCAAAGAACTTTGCGCCCGGCTTGAAGCGCGGGGCCAGAAGACACGCTGTGTCTGCGATGAGGCGTCCCTTCCCGACCTTGAAACGGATCATGTAGTGTTCATGCGCGGGTATGACGATTCCCCACGTCTTGTAACCTCCACGCTGGATTACCTGCGGCGTTGTGTTCACGAGTGCGCAGCACGCAGACCTGCCCCGCCGCGGTTGTGGATTGTGACCCGTGGAGGGGCGCTGGGCACAGGCCTGCCCGACGGTTATACCCCCCGACCAGCCCAGTGCGCAGTCACTGGCTTGGGGCGCGTCATCATGAATGAATACGGTGAGCTGCGCTGCACGCTGATTGATGCGCCCACGCCGGAAAAATGCCCGATGCTTGCGGTGTTTCTGGAAAAAGAGCTGCTGCATTCGGACGGATCTGGCGAAATCGTACTGACGCCACGGGCGCGGTACACGCTTAAGCTCGGCGCGGACACGTCGGCCGTGGCTGCGCAGGCGACCGACAGGGAACGCTGCCGCCTGGACTTTGCGGTGCCCGGCAGGCTGGGGAATCTGGCCTGGCAGGCGGATACGGAGCGTCCTCTGGCCACAATGGAGATAGAGGCCCGCGTTATGGCTACCGGGCTCAATTTCCGTGATGTGATGCTGACCATGGGCCTTTTGCCCGACGACGCGCTGGAAAATGGTTTTGCCGGCCCTAATCTCGGCCTTGAGTTTGCCGGCGCCGTTACGCGTGTGGGGGCAGGCGTCCGGGACCTGCGTGTGGGAGACAGGGTAGTGGGCTTTGCGCCGTCGTGTTTTGCCAGCCACGTGGTTACGCCCATTCATACGGTGGCGCGTATGCCCGAAAGCTGGGGCTATGAGGCCGCCGCCACTATTCCGACGGTATTTTTTACAGCCTGGTATGCCCTCAAACATTTGGCGCGACTTCAGCCCGGTGAAAGTGTGCTCATTCACGGTGCGGCTGGCGGTGTGGGCATTGCGGCCATCCAGATTGCCCGTCATCTGAGAGCAAAAATTTTTGCCACGGCAGGGAGCGAAGAAAAGCGCGACTTTCTGCGGCTATTGGGCGTGGAGCATGTTTTTGATTCGCGCAGCCTCTCGTTTGCCGACCAGGTGTTGGCGGCTACCGGGGGGCAAGGTGTGGATGCCGTGCTCAACTCATTGGCAGGAGAGGCTATGCGCCGGAGCATAGGCCTGCTCAAGCCTTTTGGCCGTTTTCTTGAGTTGGGAAAACGCGATTTTGTTGAAAACACCGCTTTGGGGTTGCGGCCATTTAAGGAAAATATCAGCTATTTCGCCATTGATGTGGACCAATTGCTCACCGCCCGTCCCGAGACGGCCTCCGCACTTTTTCAGGAGGTTATGCACCTTCTGCATGAGGGCGTCCTGATGCCGTTGCCGTACCGGGCTTTTCCAACCACGCAGGTGGTGGCGGCTTTTCGGGCTATGCAGCAGGCGCAGCATATGGGCAAAATTGTGGTTACGCCGGCTGAGCTGCCTGCTGCGCCCGCAGCCCAGGTCACGACAACAGGGCAGAAGCCGGACGGGGAGAGCACGTGGCTGGTGACGGGTGGGCTGAGCGGTTTTGGCTTGGCCACGGCTCGGCATTTGGCTGAACGCGGGGTGAAACATCTTGTGCTGGTGGGGCGGCGCGGCGCATCGACCCCAGGGGCAGAGCGGATTTTGCAGGAGTTTAGCGTGCGGGGTATCAACGCCCGGGCCGAAGCCTGCGATATGTCGGATGCCGCAGCCGTCCGTATGCTGGTGGCCCGCATTGCCGAAACTATGCCGCCGCTCCGGGGCATTGTCCATGCGGCGGCGGTTTTTGATGACCGTTTTCTGGCCAAGCTGGACAGGCGAGGCCTGGAAAAGGTGCTGGCGCCCAAATTGTCCGGTGCATGGCACCTGCATGAAGCCACTCTTGGCCTGCCGTTGACGCATTTTGTGCTGTACTCGTCCATCAGCGTGGCTTTGGGCAATCCTGGACAGGGCAACTATGTTGCGGCCAATGCCGGCCTTGAAGGGCTGGCGCGTCTGCGCAACGGCATGGGCCTGCCCGCCCTCTGCATCGCCTGGGGCCCCGTGGGGGATGCGGGCTACCTGACGCGGCACGAAAGCGTGAAAGAAAGTCTGGCCCAGCACCTCGGCAAAACGCCCCTCACGTCTGGTGAAGCAATGCAGGCTTTGGATGCCGAGCTGCCCAGGGGTGGCGTGCACATTCGCGCTAACGTGGATTGGGGTACGGTCTTGCGCGTGTTCCCCGAAGGCGCTTCCCGTTTTTCTCTGGTAGGCGGAGAGGAAGGGCAACCGGAACGCGCGGAATCCTCTGAAGATATCCAACACCTTCTGGCTGGAAAGAGCCCTGAAGAGGTCATGGAAATTGTACGCCGCCTGATTACCGAAGAAGTGGCGCAGGTGCTTGCCCTCGGCGTGGCACAAGTGGCGCCGGACCGTAGTGTGCAGTCCATGGGGTTGGATTCCCTTATGGCTGTGGAGCTGGCTGTGGGGCTGGAACAGCGTATCGGGGTGCGCCTTCCCGCCATGCTGCTGCAGGACTCGCCTACGGTGGACCAGATTGCCGAGCGCGTTGTGGCCCGCCTGGCTGGAACGGATCGGGAAGAGAAGGCTGACGGGGCCATGTTGGCGGAACTGGCGCGGCGCCATGCAGAAGACCTTACGGAAAGCGAGGCCTCTGACATTATGCGGGGCATTCCCGCTGGGGAGGACAAGAGATGAACGCTTCCCCTAATCTTGTCAGCCGTATTTTGCAGCGGAAGAGCCATAGGGCCGACGCCGTGGATGCTTCGTGGCAGACGCGCGCCAAAACGTGTTCCCCGGTGAATGCGGCGTTGACGCGTTTTGACTGCCATCCCGCTTTTACCGAGTTGCGCATGCTGACCACCGCGGCGGAGCGCTTCGGCATAGGCAGCCCCTTTTTTAAAGTGCATGAGGGGGCCGGTGGTTCTGTAACGCAGATCGGCGGCAAGGAATATCTCAATTTTTCGCACTACAACTATCTGGGCCTGAACGGGCATCCTGAGGTGAACAAGGCGGCTGAAGCTGCCATTGAACGCTACGGCACCTCGGTCGGGGCCAGCCGCTTGGTGGCTGGCGAGCGCCCGGTGCAGCGGGATCTGGAAAAGGCCCTGGCCGCGGTGTACGGCGTGGACGATTGCGTGGTTTTCGTCAGCGGGCATGCCACCAACGTCAGTGTCATAAGTACTCTTTTCGGCCCCAGGGATATCATTCTGCATGATAGCCTGATTCATAACAGTGTGTTGGAAGGGATCAGACTGTCCGGGGCAACGCGTCGCTCTTTCCCACATAATGATCTTGCTGCGCTTGATGCTTTGCTTGCCGCATCACGTACCCAATACGAGCGGGCGCTCATTGTTGCCGAAGGGCTGTACAGCATGGACGGCGATCTGCCGGATCTGCCTGCCCTTGTGGATATTAAGCAGAGGCACGGCGCGTTTCTCATGCTGGACGAAGCGCATTCTTTGGGAGTGCTTGGCGCCACAGGGCGCGGCATTGCGGAGCAGTGCGGCGTAGCCGGGAAGGATGTGGATATCTGGATGGGCACCCTGAGCAAAACACTGGCGGGCTGCGGCGGCTACATTGCCGGTTCACGGGAGCTGGTGGATATTTTGAAATTTACCGCGCCGGGCTTTGTTTACAGCGTGGGTTTGGCCCCGCCCCTGGCTGCCGCTTCTTTGATGGCCCTGGACATCATGTTGCGCGAACCTGAGCGCGTACGCCGATTGCGTGATCGTGGGGCGCTCTTCCTGATGCTGGCCCGTAAGGCGGGCTTGGACGTGGGAAGCTCGCAGGGGTTTTCCGTCATTCCCGTCATCGTGGGCAGTTCACGCAAGGCGATCACGCTGTCGAATCAGCTTTTTGCGTATGGCATCAACGTGCAGCCCATCATCCATCCCGCGGTTGAGGAAAAATCCGCTCGTCTGCGCTTTTTCCTCTCCGCCATGCACAGCGAAAACGACATCAGGTATGTCTGCCGCACCTTGGCGAAGCTGGTCCATGGAAAGGAAATCTTTGATGATCAGGAATAGGACCACGCTTTTTCTCAGCGCGGCTTTGAGCCTCTGTCTGCTGTCCGTATTGCTCGGAGGCTGCGGCGCCATGCCAAACTCTGGCCCCAGCAGAATGCAGATGCAACGGGCGGAACGTTCCCAAAGTGTTGATGGCGTCGTTGTGATGAAGGTTGACGACAACCTTGCGCGCACCCTCAGCGACAGTAAGCGGGTAATTCCTTTTACTGAAGTTTTTGCCGGCGCCAGGCGGCAAAATTACCACATCGGACCCGGCGATACCCTTGTGGTTTCCGTATGGGAGACCCCCCCCGCCATCCTTTTCGGCGGCGTGGCGCTTACCGCCAGGGCTGAAACGCTGGCGACGCAAGCTGAAACCTTGCCTCCGCAGATGGTCATGGAGGACGGAAGAATAACCATACCCTTTGCCGGGCAGATCGTGGTAGCGGGGCGTACGGTGCGGGAAATAGAAAAAGATATTGTCTCGCGCCTTCAGGATAAGGCCAACAACCCGCAAGTGGTTGTCAGGGTTGTCAGCAACCCCACGTCGCAAATATCCGTCATCGGCGATGTGGCGAAGAGTACCAACATTTCTCTAACCCCCAAAGGTGAGCGGCTTCTGGACGCCCTGGCCACCGCCGGCGGGGTGACGCAACCCCTTACGCAGGTATCATTGCAGCTTTCTCGTGAGGGCACCACGGCAACCATGCCGCTGGACAGCATTATCCGCGACCCCAAGCAGAACATCCTGCTTCGTTCCGGTGATGTTATGGCGGCGTTGTTTCAGCCATGGACGTTTTCCGTGCTGGGCGCCGCAAGCAAAAATGCGGAGATACCGTTTGAGGCGCAGGGTATTTCATTGGCGCAGGCGCTGGCCCGTTCCGGCGGGCTCAACGACAATCGCGCCGACCCAGGGGGCGTGTTTGTTTTTAGATTTGAAGACGCCGGCGTTGTGGCAAAAGCGCGTCCCGCGTCCGCGCCCCCGGCGATCAACGGCAAGGTTCCGGTAGTTTACCAGGTCGATTTTAACGACCCTGGCGCCTTCTTTGTGACTCAGAATTTCCCCGTGCAAAACAAGGATGTCCTCTATGTGGCCAACATGCCGTCGGCGGAACTGGAAAAGTTTTTGCGCATGATCGGCCTGGTGGTGTCGCCGGCGCTCAATGTCGGCAGATATCAATATACGGTTACGCAATAGGGATTGCAGTCATGGGTGCTCCGTTCTCAAACACCGTCTACGTCTGGCAAGCGCTTTTTCTGCGGGAGGCGCTGGACCGTTTTTTCGGCAGCCGTGCCGCTTGGGCGTGGCTGGTGGTGGAACCGGCCATGCATATCGGTTTTATGAGTTGCGTGTGGGGCATGATGCGCAAAAACAGCCTGGGCGGGATCAACGTAACCATGTGGATCATCCTGGGCATGCTGTCTTTTTTCCTCTTTCGCCGCACATCCGTGCAGACCCTGCACGCGTTGGATTGCAACAAGGCTTTTTTTGCCTTCCGTCAGGTGCGGCCCTTTGATGTGGCGCTGATGCGGGCGAGCGTGGAGGCCTTTTCCATGTTCTTTATCTCTAGTTCTATTCTTGGGGTTGCGGCCCTGGCTGGGCTGGAGGTGCTGCCCGACGACCCCATAACGGTACTTTTGGCCTTGGCCGGGTTGTGGTTGTTCGGCCTTGGGTATGGGCTGGTAACATCGGTATGCATGCGTCTGGTGCCGGATTCTGGACATATTTTTCAAATTTTGATGATGCCACTGTATCTTATTTCCGGCGTCATTATGCCCGTGTCATATATTCCTGTGCCGTATCGTGACTGGTTGCTCTGGAACCCCCTGGTGCACGGTCTTGAACTGGTGCGGCTCGGATTTTTTTCCAATTATCACACGTTAGATGTGAGCTTTAGCTATCTCTACTCTTGGGTTCTGCTGAGTATTGCGCTGGGGCTGACCCTTTACCGCGCCCTTGAAACACGGCTGGTGACGCAATGATAGTGGTGGAAGACGTGCACAAGCGTTACACCACGCGCCGAGGCGTGGGGGATTGGGTCTTGCGGGGGGTCAATATGGTCATCCCCACAGGGCGTAGCGTCGGGCTTGTGGGGGCCAACGGGGCCGGCAAATCCACCTTGCTCCGCATCATCGGCGGGGCGGACTACCCCACCCGCGGGCGTGTGGAAAGGCGTTGCCGCGTGTCCTGGCCCATGGCCAACGGCGGGCTGGAGGGCACCCTCACCGGCCGCCAGAACGCCAAGTTTGTCTGCCGTATCCACGGCTTTCAGCATGAAATGGACGAACGTATTGTAAGAATTGAGGATTTTGCTGAGCTGGGCAAGGCCTTTGACGAACCCATCCAGACCTATTCCTCCGGCATGCGTTCTCGTCTGCAGTTCGCCCTTTCTCTGGCTTTTGATTTTGACGTGTACATCTCAGACGAGGTTACGGCCGCCGGGGACGCGGCCTTTCGCAAAAAAGCCGAGACCGCCTTCAAGCAGCTGGCGAACACTGCCAGCATCATCATGGTAGCCCATAACGATTCCGTATTGAAAGCGTTTTGTCAGTCGGGCGTTCTGCTCAGGGGCGGTAATGCCATGTGGTTTGATACCCTGGACGATGCACTATATGCGTATAAAGAGGGCCGCTGACATGGCAAATGAAAGCGTTGTGAATTCAAAACCGCTTGTATTGTCTAAGGCCGTACATCCGGAGGGGGTAACGACTAGGCGGGTGCAGCTGGTTTTCCGTTGGATAATCCGCAGTATTTTGCTTGTGGGTATTTTGAGCAGCGGCTACTGGCTTTTTTCCTCAGACCGCTATGTCTCAGAATCTATTGTCCTGATACAGAATACAGATCAGATTGGCGTCGCAACCGTTGATATTCCTTCCGTCCTTGGGGGTGTTGGATCGGTGCACAAATCTGACCAACTGTTGCTTCGCGAATACCTGCTTTCTGTAGACATGCTCAGAAAATTGGATGCTGCCCTCAATTTGCGCGCCCACTACAGTGATAAAAGCCACGACTTCGCATCCCGCATGTGGTTTGCGGATGCCCCCATCGAATGGTTTCACGAGTATTACCTCTCCCGCGTGGAGGTGGCTTTTGACGACTACGCCGGGGTGCTGCGCATCCGGGCGCAGGCCTATGATGCTCCCAAGGCGCAGGCTATCGCCACTATGCTCGTCAAAGAGGGCGAGCGCCATATGAATGAGCTGAGCCATGCGCTGGCGAGAGCGCAAGTGGATTTTCTCAGCACCCAGGTGGAGGCGGCCTACGCCCAATTGCTGGAGGCCAGCCAAAGGCTGCTGAATTTTCAGAATCAAAAAGGGCTGGCGTCTCCTAAAGCTACCGTAAACAGCATTTATGCCATCATTGCTAAGCTGGAGGAGCAACGCACGGAGCTGCAGACGCAGTTGGCTGCTCTGCCGCGCAACCTGGATCGCAATCATCCGGCCAGAAAGTCACTGCAGCATTCCCTAGTGGCGGTAGAGCGGCAGATAGATCAAGAGCGCGCCAAGCTCGCCTCCACTACCGGCAAGCCGCTCAATTCCCTTGTGGAAGAAGAGCAGCGGTTGGAAATGGACCTGGATTTTAAGACGGCACTTTATAGGACAGCGCTGGCGGGCCTGGAAAAAGGGCGCATGGATGCCGCCCGTATGCTAAAACAGGTGTCCATACTGCAGTGGCCAGGACTTCCAGAATTTGCCATGGAGCCGCGCCGCATTTACGGCGTCGTAACAACGCTATGTATTACAGTCTTGTTGATAGGCATTGTAGCACTATTGAAATCCGTCATTCTGGACCATGTGGATTAGGGGGAAGTTATGGCAGGGCAGGAAATACCTTTGGATGCGGCAGGCCAAGAAGCCCGTATCAAGGAACTGAGCGAAGAAAATGAACTCCTCTTTGAGCAGCTCCACGTGGTGCAGGAAGAGCTGGAGAAGTATTACCTCAAGCTCAAAGAGTGCGAGCAGCGCAAAGGCGCCGCAGCGGTTGCGGCCCCTTCAGCCTCTTTTGACCCGCGGCTGCCCGAAACGCTGGCAGAGAACCAAAAACTGCGCGCCCTGGTCGCGCAGCAGACGCTTGCCTTGCGGGTGGAAACGCAAAACAGCCTGCCAAGCCGTCTTGGCGATATGCTCATCAAAGGGGTGAGTTCCACCGGGGCCTTTTTTGCCCTGCCGGGCAGACTGCGCAAGATGTGGAAGGCCCTGGAGCGGACCACTCCCCCCGCAGAGCTTGGCGGCAAATCGTTCCAGAAGGTTATTGACGCGTACGGTGCGGGCGGCGTGGACGCTGTGGAAAAAGTTCTGGATTCTGTTTTCATCGCTCCCACTATGCGCGCCAATGCGTACACGGCGTTGGCGCGTCAGCTTATGCCCAGCGATGCAAAAAAAGCCGCGGCGATAGCCCGCCTTGCTTGGGAAACAGATCCCCGCCCTTACCGGCTTAAATGGCTTGCCTTCCGCATGCATGACGCAGACGACGCCGTCACTGCCGAGGCCATGCTGGAGCTGCTGCCCGCCGACATCCCCATGAGCGAATCGGAACAGCGGCAAGTTATGCGCATCCGGCAGGATTCAGCTTACTTGCGCAAAAAGAAAGCCGAAAGCGATGCCGGCGTTCAAAAGCAGAAGAATGCGGAGAACCAGAAAATTGCCCAGTTAACCAAGCAGGCCGAGGAGCAGCGGCGCGAGGCAGACCGGCTGCGGCAACAGCAGAAAGAGGCACAAAAACTTGCGGAGACCCGGCAGGCCGACCTTAAAGCCCTGCAATCCCGCCTTACTGAGCAGGAGGCATTAGCCGCCAACCGGGCGGAGGAAATTGGCGCCCTGAAGGCGGCGCAGGCCGAGCTTCAAGCCCTTGCCGATGGCCATAAAGCGGAAGCGAACGCTTTACAGGCGCGCCTTACTGAACAAGAGGGGCTGGCCGTGAGCCGTGCGGAAGAGATTGATGCCCTGAAGGCGTCGCGCGATGGCCTGCAAGCCATAGCTGACGACTACAAAGCGGAGGCGGACGCCCTGCAATCCCGCCTTACTGGGCAGGAGGCATTGGCCGCTAACCGAGCGGAGGAAATTAGTGCCCTGAAGGCGGCGCAGGCCGAGCTTCAAGCCCTTGCCGATGGCCATAAAGCGGAAGCGAACGCTTTACAGGCGCGCCTTACTGAACAAGAGGGGCTGGC
>ERZ836877.486-NODE-486-length-68884-cov-18.175638_pt1 | contig 68884 bp, 66 predicted proteins | sample MGYA00519469_ERZ836877 | MGnify/ENA primary metagenome ERZ836877 (study PRJEB31850, sample SAMEA3708809) | human gut metagenome | biome: human gut; feature: human-associated habitat; material: faeces | place: China | collected 2014 ...
GACTCTTAAATTTCAATCATTCGAAAATGCACATTTACTTTGTGCGTGAACTATAGATATGGTAATTCAGGGTTCTATATCGGGGGGATTGTAAACCAATATGCCTTCCACCGAGGCCTCACACGCCAGATAGGGATTGAGGGGCGTTTTACAACTCGTCTATCATCCCCTCTCTCCTTCACCGCATATGCCACTTACTTTGGGAAGAACCCAATGCCATTGATGCCGGACGGTAGCTATATGCCTCCGTCGATGTTAGGTTATTATGGGGTCAACTGCGTCGGAGGCTATGTCAACTACAGTGCTTCCGGGCATTTCGGTATGCTCGTCGGTGGTCAGGCCATACAGCGACATGGCCCGCGCACTCACTATGAGATTGAACCGATTGCCACACCGTATTTTAGTATCGGACATGGGAAGAAGAAGGTGGTTATCGGGCTCCCAGTCGGCCAGATCCTTAACGGACTCCTTCGTCATTGATAAATAGTTTTCACGGCGTGGAATATAAGAAATATCTCCCCAAAGAGATAGTTGACTACATAGAGACAGATTATTAACACTTTGACATGATCACACGCGCTATCATCAAAATCATAATGACATAGCAATTAGTATTCCTCTATATTTCTATGCATACAGCTATGATCATTAGTAAATTTTTTTGTAATTTTGCTATGGTAAAACGCGATATCACTGATCGCTCGAGAAAGATTATGAAACGTTCCGCGAAAGAAACGGAGGGCACTTGATCTCCATTCAGATGGCTTTGATGAAAAATCAAGGAAAGTGATGCTCGCTATGTTGAGTAACAGCTATATGTGATGACTTTAAATATGATACAGATTGGAAAATATAGATTCGGTTTTCTTCCTGTTTCGATGATAGTTGTGTTTATATTGCTTAGTATTTGTGCGATATTGACAGCTATACGGCAAGCACGGCCTGAATGGCCGATGCCGCTGTGGAATATAATTCTGATCAACGAAGGGATGGCCTTGCTCGGCACACTTGTTTATGGGATTATTGTTCATTTAGCAAAAGCAGCAATGGAAAAAATCCATAAATAATAACACTTCATATTTCTTCGATCTGCTAAATGAGGGATCTAATTATATTTCTAAAATATACAAGCTATGGATAAGACAATATATCGTTCGAAGATTGACTGGTGGGTATGGGCCATGGTGGCTTTCTATTTCACTGTCCTCACAGTGGTCTCAATCTCAGGTATGAACTGGGTCTATTCCCTCATAAATGCCATCGGATTCGGTATCGTCTTTTATATCACAATGTTTGGCATATGGTATGCAGTAGACGGTGACGAACTTATTGTGTACAGGTTCTGTCGTCCACGCCGTCTGCCGATAAAGAAAATAAAGGAAATAAAGAACTCACGGAGCTTTCTCTCCGCTCCTGCCATATCGACAAAAAGACTTGCGATAACATTTACCGACCATACAGTGCTCCGGAGCTATTTGCCACTGGAGATCTCTCCGAAAGACAGTGAGGGATTCGTCAGACATCTTCTTGAGGTAAATCCCGATATACAAGTGACCGGTTGATTATGGAGAAACAGCGGCAGTATGTTGCCATCGACCTCAAGAGTTTCTACGCTTCCGTAGAGTGTGTGGAACGTGGCCTTGATCCTCTCGACACGTGCCTCGTCGTAGCCGATGAGTCGCGCACTGAGAAAACGATATGTCTTGCTGTGTCGCCTGCTTTGAAAATATATGGCACAGGGGGGCGCCCGCGTCTGTTCGAGGTCGTGCAGAAAGTCAGTGAGGAGAACAGACATCGGGGCCGACTGGGAAAGTCTTATTCCAAAGCCGTGCTCGACGCCAACCCTGACTTTGCCATAGACTATCTTGTAGCTCCACCAAGGATGGCGCATTATATCAAGATGAGCACCATAATCTATAAGATCTATCTCCGATACATCGCCCCCGAGGATATCCATGTCTATTCCATCGACGAGGTCTTTATGGATGTCACCGATTATATTGCCATCTACGGCATGACGGCACACGAGCTTGCCATGACAATGATACGCGATGTCTTGAGAGAGACCGGCATCACAGCCACCGCCGGCATTGGTACAAACCTGTATCTTTGCAAGATTGCTATGGATATCGTGGCCAAGAAGATGCCACCCGACAAGGATGGAGTGCGCATTGCTGAACTCGATGAAATGAGTTATCGCCGACAGCTCTGGGAACATACCCCTCTTACTGATTTTTGGCGGGTTGGGCGTGGCATTGCAAATAAGCTTGCTCCCTACGGGATCGTTACAATGGGCGATATAGCACGATGCTCTCTCTATCGTGAGGATCTTCTCTACCGGCTTTTTGGTGTCAATGCAGAGCTTCTGATCGATCATGCCTGGGGATGGGAACCAGTCACCATGAGTCTTGTGAAGGCTTACCGTCCTGAGACAAAAAGCATCAGTAGCGGACAGGTGCTGCAATGTGCGTATACTGCCGATAAAGCCAAGGTCGTAATTCTTGAGATGGCCGACAGTGTCTCGCTCGATCTTATAGAACAGCATCTTGTCACCGATCAGTTAGTACTCACTGTCGGTTATGACGTGGAGTCATTGGTCAATCCATCGATTCGTGCCGGTTATCGCGGCCGTGTCACTAAAGACTTCTACGGACGTCAGATCCCTGCACACGCGCATGGCACTGTCAATCTTGAACGGCCTACCTCTTCCGGGAAAATAATTACTGAAAAAACCGCGGAGCTATTCGATCGTATCATAAATCCTCGTTTGCTCGTCAGAAGGCTGACACTTTCCGTTAACCATCTGATAGATGAGAAGGATGCAAGAACAAGATCGAATCCGGTATTGTTCGACCTGTTTTCAGACTACGATGAACTCCGACGTAAATAGGAAGAAGCTGAAGCCGAACTTGTAAGAGAGCGACGCCGTCAGGAAGCCGTCATCAAGATAAAGAAATTGTTTGGCAAAAACGCTATCCTGAAAGGATTGAGTTTTGCTGACGGCGCCACTCAGCGCGACCGTAACAGCCAGATAGGCGGACATCACAAGTAACAATTTATAATTGATTATGCGTTACGAGGATATTATAAACCTGCCACATCATGTTAGCAGCCGGCATCGACCGATGCCTCTGTTGAACAGAGCCGCTCAATTCGCTCCGTTTGCCGCGCTGACCGGTCATGATGCAGCTATAGCCGAAATGGCTCGTCATACATCCGACCGGGTAGAACTTTCTCCCGCAGACCAGACCATCCTATCCCGCAGGCTTGCCATCGCTCTCAAATCATCTTCACGGGTCGTCATCACATACTTTCATCCTGACCCGGTTAAGAACGGAGGTTGCTATCTTACAGTCTCAGGTGAAATCAAAAAACTTGAAAAATATGACGGAGTTTTAACCCTTTCCTCCGGTCATACAATACCGCTCGCCAACATTTTCTCAATAGATGGAAGTATCTTCGATAGTCTCGACTGATTATCCTTATATGCCTGATATCTGGATTCATTATAGATTTTCTGTTTCACAGCATATCCAATGTAATGACAGATTATTCGCTTAAAAAAAGAATCACCCGGCAGGAAGTTCCGTCGGGTGATTTCTCTTCATATTGGTTTCTGATACAAGCTGAGGGATAGGTCATTTCACACCATCACGCTGCAGAAGGGCGTCGACTGTAGGCTCTTTCCCTCGGAATTCTTTATAGAGTGCCATCGGATCTACTGTGCCACCGGCTTGAAGCATCTTCTTAAACTTTGCGGCGATCGAGGCATTGAAGATGCCATTCTCCTTGAAAGCTGCGAAAGCGTCGGCATCAAGGGCCTCTGCCCATTTATATCCATAATAACCTGCGGCATAACCACCGGAAAAGATATGTCCGAAAGATGGAGAGGTGATACAACCCTCCACCACATCGAATATTCTCACCGGATCTTGCGCCTTCTGCTCGAATTTCTCAACGTCAGCACTTGCTCTCAAAGGTTCTCGAAGCGTATGATAAGCCATGTCGAGATAGCCGAAACCAAGTTGACGCATGCAGGAGTAGCCCGCTCCATATTGGCCGGCTTTCACAAATTTTTCTATAAGTTCCTTGGGCATCTTCTTCCCTGTCTTGTAATGGCGTGCGAAACCGTCGAGAAAATCCTTTTCTGTAAGATAATTCTCGTTGAACTGCGAAAAGAGCTCAACAAAATCATGATACACATTTGTGCCACTAAGCGATCCGTATGTAGCCTGCGCCGACAGACCGTGTAGAGCGTGGCCGAACTCGTGAAGGAAAGTCTCAACTTCATCGGGGGTCAGAAGCACAGGCTCATCACCGACTGGTTTGGAAAAATTACATACTATGGAGATCAACGGTAATTCTCGTTTGGCGTTATCATCCTTCGTCTCCGTGCGGAACTCAGTCATCCAGGCTCCAGGTCCTTTCCCGGGACGATAGAAGAAATCGGCATAAAGCACCCCGAGCACTGACCCGTCTTTCTCAAATACCTCGTAAGCCTTCACGTCGGGATGATATACCGGGATATTCTTATTCTCCTTGAACTTATATCCATATAATCTTGTAGCCAGACCGAGAACACCATCTATCGTACGCTCCAGTTCGAAATATGGTTTCAGATCCTCATCGTTGAAAGAATATCTTTCATTCTTTAGCTTGTCCGACCAATATGAATAATCCCAAGGCATGAGTTTGAAAGCATCTCCCTCACTCTTACGCGCAAATTCCTCTATTTCCTTCACCTCCATCTTCATAGGTTCTGTATAATTCACACGAAGTTGCTCAAGAAAATCGGCAACAGTCTTTGGATTGGCTGCCATAGTGCCTTGAAGCTGATATTCGGCAAATGTCTCTTTCCCCATCAGATTGGCAATCTCAAGTCTGATATTGGCGATATCCTTAAGAATCTGCGTATTGTCAAATTCACCCCCGACGTTGCGTGAATTGTAGAGCTTATAGAGCCTTTCACGGAGATCGCGACTATCGGCATATTTCATAAACGGAACATATGACGGAGCATAGACAGTAATGAGATATTGCGAGCCGTCATCGGGCTTACCTTCAGCTTTCAGCACCTCTGCCGCCGCCTCTCGGGCTGCTTTCTTAATCAATTCAGGAAGCCCGGCAGTGTCAGCTTCCTCAATCCACATCCGGCGCGCCGGGTCAGACATGCCATTGGTAACATTCTGCGAGAACTTCACTCCGAGATCAGACAGCTCAGCGTTAAGCCGACGGAATCTCTCCCTGTCTTCACCTTGGAGGTTGGCTCCGCTCTGTGCGAAACTTCGATAGGTTTCGTTGAGCAGACGCAAAGCCTCAGGCGAAAGAGAAGCCTTACTATCCTTGTCATCATAGACGTATTTGATCCTTTTCCACAATCCCTCGTTGAGCAGAATCCCTGTGGAGTGCTCTGATATCAAAGGCGTCACTTCTGCCATGATATTCATCAGAGCCGTGTCGCCAAGGGCACTCTCAAGATTCCCGAGTGTTGCCACAGCACGGTCAAGAATCTTGCCACTACGGTCGAATGCGGCTATGGTATTTTGAAAAGTCGGGCTTTCCGGCGAGGAGACTATGCCCTCAATCTCATCATTGTGAAGACGGATACCCTCGATTATAGCCTCCTTATAATCTGTTGTGGCGATTTTGTCAAAAGGTATAGCCTGAAAAGGTGCGTCAGACGGGAGAAGCAGCGGATTTCTTCTCCCCCCGTCAGCCTCTGAGGCAAAGGTCATGAGAGTGAAAGCCGTCATGCTCCCTAAAATAAATCTGTTCATATTCATCAATGTCATTAATCATTGTAATTATACGCGAATTTAACTAAAAACACCGATATATGAAAGCCGGAGACAGATAATGTTCTGCCTCCGGCTTTTAATTAAGGATTAAAAGGGTACGCCTCTGTAGGTCACTGGGCACTCACACCCTCCATGATCACCTGGATGCGGTTCTTACCATCGTAGATGCCCTTCATAAATTTGTTGAGATCTTCCAGAGTGACGCTCTCTATCGTTTCTTTGTAACCTTTTATCAAATCGAATCCACGAAGATAAGACATGATGTTGCTGTCCCAGTATGAGTTCTTCCGGATCTGGATCTCATACTGCTTGAGCATGGCTTGTTTCACCTTGTTGAAGTTCTCCTGGCTTGCGCCTTCAGAGAGTAGCTTCATATAGTCTGACTGCGCACGTGCCATAAGGCTTTCCTGCTGATCCTTGTTCGTCTGGAAAACATAGATGAGAGTCCAGAGGTTGTTATTGGGGTTGATGGATGCCCCGACTGAAGCACCATATGTTCCACCCTCCTCCTCGCGGAGCGTCTCTGTGTAGATGTTGTCAAGGATATCACCCATCATAGTCACCATCACATCGTTTTTCTGGTTGAATGGCACGTTATATCCGCTGTAAACGTCATAGACTGAGGTGCTCGGAGTCTGCATGGTCTGTTTAAACTCGTTTTTGATGTCACCCTTGGCCATGTCGATCACTGTCACGGGTGCTTTATCCACTACCGGAGCAACATTAAGCGAGGCTACATATTGGGAAAGAAGCGGACGGATTGAATCAAGATTGACATTACCGGTAAAGATAAATGTGTATTCGGCCGGATTCTTCACAGCATCGAGAGCCATGCCCACCATTTTCTGATAGTCGGCTTTCTCGACATCCTCGAGCGTAAGACTTGCCATCAGAGGATTACCGGGATAGCGTGTTGCGTTGATCTGGCGCGAGAATACGGTGTTTGGATCCTTCTCGGCATTCTGCAGACGTGTGCGAAGATTCTGTCTCAGCACATCGAAAGTCTTCTCGTCGGCTGAACGGTTGGTAAACTCAGTATAGAGAAGTTCCATGAGTGTCTTGAAATCCTTCACGGTCGATGATCCGGAGATCACATCAGTATAGGTATTGGTTGTGAAACCAAGGCCTACCTGCTTGCCCGCAAGATATTTGCTGAGATCCTTATTGTCAAACGGTCCCATCTTCATTGTGGAAGCGACAGCATCCAGAAGATGCACCTCAGGAGCCTCATCCTTGCTGTAAGCCTGTTTTCCACCCTTCCTGAATGCCGTCAATATTATCTCGTCGGCAGCAAAATCGGTTGGTTTGACCACTACTTTGATACCGTTTGAAAGTTTAAATTCCGTTGCTCCCAGAGCTACGATATCGCTTTCGCTTGTGATTGAACCAGGAGTGGGAAGTGACGAGATAAGCGGATCTGTGATTTTCTCATCTACGAATGCCTCGTATTGAGCATTCATGGCATCGGTTACTGTCTTGACCATGACATCTTCCGCTACAATCTCGAAGCCCTCTTTCTGTGGTTCAGTAGTGACAATCACCATATTCTCGGATGTAAGAAGCTGAGCGACCATCTGGTTGATCACCTGCACCGGAATCATTGGAAGAGTTGTCTTCACCATCTCATATTCCTTCTCTATGCCCGGAGCAGGTTCATTATCTATAAAATGACGGCAAAGCTCTTTGCCGAAAGCCCCGTTAGTTGTCTTCTCCCGCTCATTGAATGAGTTCTCATAGCTTGAGAGTATCTCTGTGCGGACACGCTCGAGTTCTGAGTCAGTAAAACCAGTCTTGCATGCACGCGCCACAATACCCATTACTTCAGCTACTGCAGCCTGTGTCCCTTTCTTGGGGACTACAGCTACATTAAACGAGTCTTTCGTCTTTGAGACATAGAAGTCGCTGAAGTAGACTCCTGCACCGGCATAGGTGCATTCTGGGTTCAAGGCATTTTCCTGCAGGCGGGTGTTGATCAGTTGCGACACCACATTCTGCATCACATCGTTCATGAGATATATCTCAGCAGTGTTACGCTGTTCGAAAGGCACTTTTTCCGATTTGAAGGAGATTGTGGTGCGTGACATCCTCAGCTCAGGATCACTGAACGAGACATATATCGGTTCTTTATTGTCGCTTACGGTAGGATATTCCCTTGGAGCCGCATTTTCAGGCATCGGGATAGTCGAGAAAAGTTTCTTAACTTTTGCTTCCATCTCATCAGCATCGAAATCACCGACAATCACGATGCCCTGTTGATCCGGACGATACCATTTCTTATAATATGCCCGCAGCACTTCCGGTTTGAAGTTCATAACCACCTCCATCTTCCCGATAGGGAGCTGCTCATACTGATATTCGTCGTAGATCCTGGGAAGTATTGACTCATACATACGGAAGTTTGCGTCATTGCGCTGCCGCCATTCCTCCTGGATCACTCCCCTTTCGGCATTGATCTCCGACTCTTCAAGAAGAATATCACCACTCCAATCGTGGAGCACCAGAAGAACGCTGTCCATTAGCGCCTTGTCTGTAGTGGGGACATTGTCGATATTATAGACAGTCTCATCAAAATCGGTGTATGCATTGATATCAGCACCGAAACGGATACCCTTGCTCTGGAGATAATTGAGCATGGATTTCCCGGGATAGTTCTTTGTGCCGTTGAAAGCCATATGCTCAAGGAAATGGGCAAGTCCAAGCTGATCCTGGGCCTCAAGTGTGGAACCCACCTTCTGCGCGATGTAGAAATTGGCGCGCTCCTTGGGTTCTTCATTGTGCATGATGTAGTAGCTCAAGCCATTAGGCAGCACACCGGCCTTGACCTTTGGATTGAGTGGAAGAGGTGTCAGCTGCATCTGTTGGGCGCTGACGCAAAGCATACCTGTAAAAAGCATGACGATGCTCACGATTTTCCTAATCATAATGTTATATATTTGGTTGTTGGTTGTTCGTTGTTAGATTGTCGTTTATGTCTTATTGGTTTCCTATCGTTTATGCACTCTAAAAGAGTGACTATATAATCCCGTTCATGACCGCATAGAGAGACAGTCCGGATGCTGATTTGATTCCGAGTTTCGATGATATATTCTTTCTGTGTGATATCACGGTATTTACCGAGATACAAAGTTCATCTGCGATCTCTTTGTTGATACGTCCTGCCGCTATGAGACGCAACACCTCCCTTTCCCTGAAGGAAAGTTCTCCCGGAACCGTCTCTCCCGTCTGTAGAGAACCGAGCAGTTTTTTCACAGTCACCTCAATGTCCGCTTCGTCAGCATCATGTCCTATTATAAGCGGACCTCCCGAAGAGTTTTTCAAAGACATGACAGAGATACCTGTGACTATAGTCTTCTGGCGCCTTGGCATAAAGAAGTCAAGATTCGCGACAAACGTTCCACTATCGGCCACATATGCCTCGTAACTATCTGCCAAAGGCATGAACTCCGCGAAATTTCCGAAAGCTTCAACCATGAAGTCAGAGCATTCCCTCACAATGCTCCTTATGCCGATTGCCTCAAGAGCGGCAAGTCCTATCAAAGCGATTCTTCTGGTTTCTTTCATCATGTCTCCTCTTTACGGTTATTTCCCTATCATCTCTTCCATTATCGGCAGAAGAATACGGTTGCGTATGCGGTTGTTCTGGCTATAATCCTTCTCCAGGGAGAAGACAGCCGAAACCACAGCCATACAGAGATTGCTGTCGTAGTCTCCACGGAGATGCACTACAAAGAAATACAGCAGATCATGGAGCTTGGCTTCCATCTCAGCATGACCTGAGAGCGATAATCGGAAATCCTCGGGCACATTCCCGCTGACGAGAGCTGGGAAAAGCACCTCCAGATCATAGCGCATGCAGTCCGAGAATTGTTGTCTCATATCATCGAAAAAACCGCGCAGTAAAGCGAGATTGTTGTCTTCTCCGCTTCGCGACAGAAGTGAACTGAAATGTCGGTCTATATTGGGCAACTGCACACGGAGATAGAATTCCGATGTCTTGCGCAGGTAGTCAATTGTTTTCGAGAGTGTAAAAGTACCCCTCGGATTGGCAGGGAAATAGTCTTCATCAAGAAACGTATTGATAACTGACAGAAAGAAGTCAGGGTCGACATGTGCCTGAACACATGTCGACCCTATGGAACCATCGCCCACACCAAGACTAATGCCGAGTCGATTGATAACCGGTATTATCTGCGGATTGGCCATTACAGCCTCCGAGAGCTTTGAATCTCTATTATAGTGGGCCATTTATTATGATAGTCGAATTCTGGGTGATTATGATATCTACGCCAACATCGTGAGGTTCAACCGGGATCTCATCCACGAGTTGGAATTCATAACCTACGCCGATTTTCGTGGCGCGGGTATTCTTGAGCAGACGGTCGTAGAAGCCTTTTCCTCTGCCGAGTCTGTTTCCGTTTCTGTCGTAAGCCACCGCAGGCACCACTACCAGTTCTATTTCCGACGGATCAACAGTATTGTCGCCTGTAGGCTCCTCTATGTGAAAACTGCCAAGCTCCAGCCTCGATTCCTCATATGGAAGAATCTCAAGATTAACCCCGTTCACTCTCGGAAGATAGAAATGTTTCCGATCTTTCCATTTCCCGAGAAAATCATGAGTGAAAAGTTCATCGGGAAGGGAATGATACATCAGTATTCTGTCGGCGAGAAGGAAAGCGGCTGTTTTCTCAAGACGTGCGAACACCTCTTCCGCAGCCATTCTTCTCTCCTGGTCGGAAAGCATGACGCGCAGCGACTTCACTTTCCGTCTGATTTCGTTCTTTTCCATAATTATGTGTTTTTCATTTAGCGTTTGGTTTTACTTTAATGACTGATTGCCTCGATGACTGATGAGACTCGGTTTCCTTCTCCATCTTTATATCGACTGGAGATTTGCCCTGCTCGAGAGCCTCCACAGCCTTGTTGACGGCAGGATCCGACTGGTTGAGCATCTCGATGAAAGCGGGATATCCAAGCACGTCGCGGGCTATGATAGCCTTTATCTGGTCAAGAAGAAGCCCACGCGACTGCCTTATATAGTACCAGCGTGCTGGCACGCCATTCTTAACGGCAAAGCTTACGAAATTCTCGAGCAGTGTATTGTCGCGGGGAAGCACCTTCAGCAGACGCTCTATGCTCTTCGACTCTCCAACCATATCACGGTAACGGTCGGCTACGGCGAAAGCGAACTTCTGTATCAGACCTTGGTTTGCAACCTGTACATAATATGACGTGTAGCCTGTCGTGTCCTCCGGCACAAATATATCAGGCATGATTCCTCCTCCCCCATACACTGTTCGCCCGTTGGAGGTGGAGAATATCTTCGATTTGTCAAACTTGATGCTGTCGGCGTTGTAGAACTCACCATGGGAATATCTGTCGGCGATATCCAACTCATACTTCCCGTCGCGTCCACGGGAATACTCCTTCTGAATGGATCTGCCGGACGGGGTGTAATATCTTGCCACGGTGAGACGCACAGCACTACTGTCGGGAAGTTCAGTCTGATTCTGCACGAGCCCCTTTCCAAAACTTCTGCGTCCTATCACAAGACCTCGGTCATTGTCCTGGATAGCGCCGGCGAAAATCTCTGATGCGGAAGCGGAAATCTCGTTGGTGAGCACTGTTATCTCAGCGTCCTTGAAGGTGCCGCTTCCATCGCTTATCGCCATTGTCTCGTTTTCCGGACGACGCCCTTTGGTATATACTATCATTCTACCGGCAGGCAGAAACTCATTGGCCATATAAATAGCCTGATCCATGAATCCGCCGGTGTTGCCGCGCAGGTCTATCACAAATTTCTTTGCTCCCTCAGCCTTGAGATCATTGAGAGTGGTGAAGAATTCGTTATACGTATTGCGAGCGAATTTTGTAACCCGGAGGTATGCGATGGAGTCATTAAGCATATAGGAACAATCGATTGAATTGACAGGGATATCACCCCTGATCACATCAAACAACACCGGTTTAGAGGTATTTGCCCGTTTGATATGGAGAACGACTTTTGATCCTTTCTCTCCACGCAGGTTTTTGAATACATCCTGGCTTGTGACCTCAGGACCGGTAAGCTTCACTGAGTCAGCCTGGATAATCCTGTCTCCCTGCATTATGCCTACTTTTTCGGCCGGACCGCCAGGAATCACCTCGACAACACGCACAGTATCGTCAACAATCTGGAACGATACACCCACACCGCTGAACGAACCCTCAAGATCGTCGTTGACGGCTTGAAGTTCGCTGGCAGGTATATATGCCGAATGCGGATCGAGCGATTCAAGAAGATCCGGGAGCATAGTCTCTATAAGAGAATCCACATCGATTCTGTCGACATACTCAGAGTCGATGAGACGCAATACTGTCCTGAATTTCTCCTCCTCAACCGAAAGAGTGCGCCTGGTGATGTATTTCCCGATAAATATTCCGCCGACGACACCCAACGCCAGAAGCAACGGGAGGGCTACGAGTCCGAGATTTTTTCTGTTATTCATTCTCCAGAGGGATATGTACGGTCTCGATGCCTGCGCGTCGCAGCAGATCAAGACCGTCTGTTATTCTGTAAAGCTCCGAAAACACCACTCTACGGATTCCGGATTGTATGATAAGTTTGGAACATTCAAGACAAGGACTTGCCGTAACATAGAGGGTGCTCCCCTCACTTGAATTATTGCTGCGTGCCACCTTGGTTATAGCGTTGGCCTCCGCATGGAGCACGTAAGGGAACGTCGTGTCGCTATCATCCTCGCAGACATTTGGAAAACCCGAAGGCGTTCCGTTGAATCCATCGGATATTATCATCTTGTCTTTCACAAGGAGAGCACCGACCTTCCGCCGATGGCAATATGAATTCTCACTCCATATGCGTGCCATTCGTAAATAGCGCCGGTCAAGAGTCATAGTCTTGTCTTGAATGTCCATTTCGCAATCTTATACGTTTCTGACTGTAAATAACTATTTGGATAAGTCCGCAGACAATGACGTGACAATCACATGTCGGAATGCTCCATCAGGAACTTCTCCGCGTCAAGCGCTGCCTTGCATCCAGATCCGGCGGCCACAACAGCCTGACGGTAGCGTGGGTCGGCACAATCACCGGCGGCAAACACGCCATCAACATTGGTATGGGAGGTATTTTCTTTTACTTTGATATAACCTTCGGCGTCAGTATCGATCCATTCCTGGAAGATGCCGGTGTTGGGACGGTGTCCTATGGCGAGAAAGAAACCATCGATGGCGATATCAAACTTCTCCTCATCAGGAGTGCCGGCATTCCTTACTATATGCGCACCTTCAACACCATCTTCTCCGAAGAGGCCAAGTGTATTGCAATGGAAAAGTATTTCTATATTCTCCCGATCCCTGACTCTACGTTGCATCACCTCCGATGCCCTTAACACACCGCGACGCACTATGAGATATACCTTCTTGGCAAGAGTCGATAGATAGAGAGCCTCCTCACAGGCTGTATCGCCACCGCCAACCACGGCTACATTCTTCTTCCGATAGAAAAAGCCATCGCATGTGGCACATGCACTCACACCGAGACCACGGTATTTTTCCTCATCAGGAAGTCCGAGATATTTGGCGGAGGCGCCTGTGGATATTATCACAGTTTCAGCTTCCACTATGCGGCCACGATCGTCTTCGCATATGAATGGACGTTTTGAGAAATCGACTTTATCTATTGTGCCACTGACTATCTCCGCTCCGAAATGGATTGCCTGCTGACGGAATTCTTCCATCATGGCAGTTCCCTGCACACCTTCAGGATATCCAGGAAAATTCTCCACCTCGGTAGTGATTGTCAGTTGGCCGCCAGGTTGGTCACCCTCGTAGATGAGCGGCTTAAGGTTTGCTCTCGAAGCATAGATGGCCGCGGTATATCCGGCAGGGCCGGAACCTATGATCAGCACTTTTGTCTTCACTGTTGCCATGGTTTCTTTCAAATTTAAGGTTGCCTTCACGACCGCCGACAATCGGACTACCGCTGGGGCCACACAATATTTAACAATATAGATGGATATTTGGTCCGCTTGAGCGGACATTGTCTGCAACTATCTCAGGTCAATGATTTCCGCTTTCGGGTATCTTGCCTTCGGATATTCAAAAACAGAAGCCGGGAAAGCCACTCCTGTCTTGAACGACGTGACATTCACGGTAGTTGTTCCTCCCGAGCCGACAACCACGATTTTATTTATGTGGAAATCAGAGGCGTTGACCGTGAATGTCATCTTCTTTATGCCGCTACGTTTGTTGCGTGGAGTGAGATCCACCACATATTTACCTTTCTGGCGTGTCGCGGAATATGTGCAGGTGTAGCCGCTCACACCTCCTTTCACGTAAAGCAGCGGATTGGATTCAAGGAGCTCCTGCGCATCGGGAGTGGTGATTGTCGTCTCGGAAGTGCGTGGATTATAAGTGTACAACGACTTGCCGTTATACCAGATGGATACCTGGGGAGTAATAACGGAAAATTTTGTACCGGATCCATTTATAGTTCCTTTCGATGTCACGCCGCTACCAGTTGCCACGAACCCCGCGCTAAGACCCTTGGCTCCGGCTATTACAGCCGCGGCCTTCTGTGCGACCTGTTGCGCCGTGAGCGCCGCCGATGCTCCAACAGCCATTGGCAACGCTGCAAGCAGCGCCACGATGGTTGTCAGTAGTCTATGGTTTATTATTCTATTCATTTCTTGATTTCTTATATTACGGAATATCTGTCATTGAGACATTATATCCTTCCAGAATGATTACGCTTCAAGGATTTAGGATAGACTCAAGAGTGATTGCATCGACAAGCACCGAGCGGGGTTTGCCACCGTGCGCGGGGCCTACTATGCCGGCGGCCTCCAGCTGATCCATTATTTTTCCGGCACGATTGTAGCCTATCGAATAGCGCCTCTGAAGTGATGATGTGGAGGCTGTGTTGCTCGACACTATCAGGCGTGCAACCTCGTCGAAAAGAGGATCTTTGTCTCCGAAATTGTTGCCCGGTTCACTGTCTGAATCACCTGATCCCGACACAACAGGCTCCGGCAGGCGATAGGCCCCTTGTCCGTAAGGCTGACGCTCAATATAGTCACAGATCGCCTCAACCTCGGGAGTGTCGATGAAAGCACACTGCACCCTCACCATAGGAGCATTATTGCTGATAAGCATATCTCCCCGGCCTATGAGCTGTTGAGCGCCGGTGGTGTCGAGGATTGTCTTGCTGTCGACACCTGAGCTGACTTTAAACGCAATACGGGCCGGGAAGTTGGCTTTTATGATTCCTGTGATCACATTCGTAGACGGACGTTGTGTGGCGATGATCACATGCATACCCACAGCCCTTGCCTTCTGTGCCAGACGCGCTATCGGAATCTCAACTTCCTTACCTGCTGTCATTATCAGGTCGCTGAACTCATCAACGACCACTACGATATAGGGAAGGAACCTGTGACCCTCGGCAGGATTAAGAGACCTCGCTTTTATTTTGTCGTTATATTCCTCTATATTGCGGGTATGCGCGGCCTTAAGAAGCTGATAACGGTCATCCATCTCCACACAGAGCGAGCTCAGTGTGGCCACTACTTTCTCCATATCGGTTATGATAGCGTCTTCAGCGTCAGGAATTTTCGCAAGATAATGGGCCTCGATCTTAGCATAAAGGCTGAACTCAACCATCTTAGGGTCAATCATCACGAATTTTAATTCGTCGGGAGTCTTGCGGTAGAGAAGAGAGGCGATGATAGCGTTAAGGCCTACAGATTTTCCTTGTCCGGTGGCTCCAGCCACAAGAAGGTGTGGCATTTTTGCAAGATCAGCTATATACACCTCATTGGAGATTGTCGATCCCATAGCTATCGGGAGCTTGTATTTTGATTCCTGATATTTCCGGGATTTTATGATGGTACGCATCGATACTGTCTGAGGATCGTTGTTTGCAACTTCTATGCCTATGGTTCCTTTCCCGGGAATAGGGGCGATGATTCTTACACCCTCCGCCTTAAGGCTCAACGCTATGTCGTCGCCAAGATTGCGTATGCGGTTGATCTTTACACCACGGTCAGGCACTATCTCGTAGAGAGTTACTGTCGGTCCTACAGTAGCCTCGATGCTAACTATAGGTATACCGAAATCGAGAAGCGTCTTTTTGATCTGCTCCTTGTTGTCCATCTGCTCCGCAGCATCCACAGCGATATGGTCTGATCCTTCGCGGAGAATCTCGGCAGGCGGGAATTTATAGGGATGCATGCCGGGAAGCATAGATTCCGATGATTCACGCGATGTGTTAATCTGAGCGATGTTGTTGACTTTCACCACCATTGCCGGATCATTGATGGCAGTTTCCGGGGAAGTGGCTTCCGATTCGTCGAGGGGGGAAGCATTCCAGATTTCATTGGCGGAGGCTGTGTCGCCGGATTGTCCCGTTTCATCTTGTTGCAATACATATTCTGTCTGGGCGGCAGTCAATCCGTCAGAACTCTCCCCTCTTGCCGTGTCTGCGGGTACGACATCAAGATGTCGCTGAGGGATATCTTCTTCAAAATCAGGCAGGGATGAATAAAGACCTGTCTCTTCGTCGCTGAAAGTGACATGGGTTGGTTCGCCGGCATTTTCTGTGCGTTCCGGTTGCATTTCCTCCTGCCGGCGGAGAGCCTCAGCTTCCTCAAACTTTCGCATCTCCTCCATCTCGCGTTCCCTGGCCTGGCGTTCCGCCTCCTCTTTCTCAGCGGCTTTCCTGCGGCGCTCAGCCCTCTGTCTACGGATACGTATTATCCAGCAGATCAGGTCGCGCATACATATCACGACAAAAAGTGAGATCATGAACAGACACAATATCACAGCGCCGGTCCATCCAAGGAAATGTATCACAAACTCGTTCACGTATCTCCCATGATATCCTCCCCAATTTACAGGAGATGAAAGACCGATGGTAAGGAGACCGATGATTAGCGAGACTGTGATAAGCGCAACCACAGACTTTATCGTGAAATCTACTGACTTGAACCTCGGCTTTCCCACAAGAAGCTTGAGTGCCATTGCAAAAAGCCATGACACTATCACAAGAGATCCGAGTCCGAAACATTTATTTATGAGAAAGTCGGATATACGCGCTCCCCCTTCTCCCCCTTTATTTTCTATCTGGCCGGCATAACCGACCGCCGAATTAATTATCTCAGCCTGATCAGACATACAGGTGGCAAAATAAGACAGGAACGATACTCCAAGATAAATGCCTGAGAATCCAAGGAAAAGGCCTGTCACCCATCTCACAGTCTGACCACCCGCCCATTGCTTGACAGCCACAGAGAAACTTACCCGCTCCTTTCTGCTTTCCGCAGGCTTAGGAGCAGGTTTCTTACGCACAACCCTTTCGGTCCTGCCTCTCTTTGTTTTCTGTCCCGGTTCCACCACCTTGGGCGCAGGGGGCAAGTTATCTATATTGTCCACTTCCTCAGTCTCGGGAATAGTGGGATTGAAATTGTCGTAATTAGTCATCAAATTGCTTTTGAGAATGCAAAGTTAACCATTTATTGTGTTTTTTCCTATCTCTTTAAACGATTTGACAAATAATTTTTCAAAGATCAGACATATATTTTTCTTCAAGAATGAGTCTCGGCTTGCCAGGCACAGTGCTGACTGAAGGTATGTCTACCCCCTCCTCCTGATTAACAATCATATCCTTAATCGCGGGCGTTATTATTACCGGCATGCCGGAATCGACTGATTCTACAAGCTTTAATATATTCTCATTTGTCAGGCGTATGCATCCGTGGCTTCGACGCCCCCCAATGCTTGTCGGCGCAGATGTGCCGTGTATCCCGATCTGCGAAGTCCCGGGGATGTTCAGACGTATGAATCTTGGGCCGAACTCTCCCTTCTTGTCGCTTCTCACCCCATTGTCATCGACGTAGTGCCATTCAGTGCTGTTGTGTATCCTTTTGACAGAAAAGAATCCTTCAGGCGTGCGCGAGTCGCTTTTCTTGTGCTTCGTGCCATAATTTTTCGCACAGGCCATGCCAAATGCCTCAAGCTCGACACCATAGCGGTCGAATCTGATAACCTCCATCCTATCCTTATCGACCACAAGGAAACCGTCATGGCCGCTTCCAAGAATGCGGCACGCATAGTCGGGGACATCGTCAGCCATCCGGGGAAGTATCCCTTTCGAGTAGTTCGACCAATGTCCGCTCTCCTTCATATATGCCATCGCCTGTTCTCCTGTCGACGGTATGGACAACGGACGCACAATGCCGGCATCGTCCGAAGTCCGCGAGGCCTTAATATTTATGCTCGCCGCGGATGATATCTCGGAGGCATTTCCGCTGCGGCATGATTCCGCAGTCTGGATTACGGCCAGACCTATACAGATTGCCAATAATATTTCAGCACTATTCCTCATGTCGGTTCAGGTTTAAGATCGGTCGTTATTGTCATCCGCGGTGAAAGGCGGATGATTTACCGTAATAACGCGCGAATATGCTTTTTCGCTTATGTAAAAAGGTGTTAATATCCATCTCCGGATAAAATTTTAGGATTATACTTCGCCGCTCATGAAAAATAGTATGATTTTTGGTTGGCGATGTGAGAAAAAAAGATTAATTTCGCAAAAATGAATGCTGTAAGAATAGTCGGTTTCGCAGTGCTTGCACTCGTGTGGGTATGGCTTTCCTGGTCACTCCTCGCCCTGGGCGGAGGCTTCAATCTCAAGAATATCTTCCTGATTGTTGCTTCCGGCATTATCATATTCGTGCCTTTGTGGAAGAAATATGGCCGACAATACGACAACAATCAAAAAAAGAAATGAATTCATCCATCGACGAAGTATCATCATCTCTGCTGGATAAAATCAATTCACCTTCCGACCTCCGGAAGCTTGAAATCGAACAATTGCCCGAGCTGTGTGCAGAGATAAGAGAATTCTTGATATCGCATCTTTCAGTCAATCCGGGCCACTTCGCATCGAGTATGGGCGCGGTCGACATCATTGTTGCGCTACATTACGTCTTTGACACTCCTGCCGACAGGCTTGTCTGGGACGTGGGCCATCAGGCATATGCTCACAAAATACTTACTGGACGTCGTGACGCTTTCTCCACGCAACGCACTTTCGGAGGCATCAGCGGCTTCCCGACACCGCTCGAAAGCCCTTATGACACTTTCATAGCCGGGCATGCCGGAAACTCCATTTCGGCAGCCCTCGGAATGGCTATTGCCGACATGACGACTCCCGGACACGAAGAAAGGAAAACTGTGGCTGTAATCGGCGACGCATCCATAAGTGGCGGACTCGCCTTCGAAGGGCTCAACAACGCGTCGAACCATCCCAACAACCTGCTCATAATACTTAATGACAACGACATGAGCATTGATGACAATGTCGGCGCGCTCCACAGTTATCTCTCCGATCTGACCACATCGGCCGGTTACAACAGACTTCGGGATAAAATGGCCGGTTATTTCCGGCGCAAAGGACTTCTGACCGAGAATCGTAAACGTGCTATAATACGATTCAATAACTCTGTCAAATCACTTATATCAAGGAAACAGAATATTTTCGAAGGACTCAACATAAGATATTTCGGACCATTTGACGGACATGATGTCATAAAGTTGGTCAAAGTGCTCCGTGAGATTAAAGATATGAAAGGGCCCCGTCTGCTCCATCTCTGCACTGTGAAAGGGAAAGGATATAAAAAGGCGGAGGAGGATCCGACGGTATGGCATGCCCCCGGCAAATTCGATCCTGAGACAGGAGAGCGCTTCTGTGGAGGCAACGATGGAAATCCCCCGTTATGGCAGGAAGTGTTCGGGGAAACTCTTCTCGAGCTCGCCAGAAAAGATTCAAGAGTTGTCGGCATAACAGCCGCCATGCCGACAGGCACCTCTCTAAGCCGACTGATGGCAGAGATGCCCGACAGGGCATACGATGTGGGCATATCAGAAGGCCATGCCGTCACTTTCGCAGGAGGTCTCGCAGCCGCCGGCAAGAAGCCGTTCGTAGCCATTTATTCATCTTTTCTTCAGAGAGCATACGATAATATAATACACGATGTGGCAATACAAGGTCTGCCAGTCACTTTCTGCATCGACAGAGCCGGTATTGTCGGAGAAGATGGCGTGACGCACCATGGATTGTTCGACACGGCATATCTCAGGTGTATCCCCGGCATGACCGTGGCAGAACCCGCCGATGAGGAGACTATGCGAAATATCATGTATACTTCCCTCAGTTTACCCACCCCTCTTGCAATACGTTATCCCAGAGGCAGAGCCACAACTCCCGATTGGAGATCGGATATGCATGACATACCCGTCGGGAAAGGGCGTTCCATACGTCTTCGCGACGGGGCGCGTACCGCCATTCTTTCGCTCGGGCCGATCCTCAAGACTGCTCTTGAAGCTGCGAAAGCTCTTGAAGAGGAGGGAATACAGGTGGATGTCTACGATATGATATGGCTCAAACCTCTCGATGACGGAATACTGCGTCAGGTTACTGAGAAATATGATAACATAGTGACGCTTGAAGACAGTACACTCGCAGGCGGTTTCGGATCGGCTGTCAACGACTGGATAAGGGAAAACAGCGGGAAAGTAAACCTGACTTCGCTCGGTGTGAAAGATGAATGGATCTCACATGGGTCTGTCGACCGTCTGCGTGAGCTTTGCGGCATCGACACCGTATCCGTGGTCAAGACAATAGAATCGCTTGAAAAGGCAAATGCCAACACACTCTGACAGACCAATACAATGAAAATAGTCATAGCCGGAGCAGGAGAAGTTGGCACACACCTGGCGAAAATGCTCTCCAATGAAGACCAGGACATTATTCTGATCGACAGTGACCAGAGCAGACTTGACGTGATAGATTCCAACTACAATCTCATGACATGGAACGGTTCGACCTCGTCATTCGAGAGTATGCGCGACGTGGGAATAGCCAACACCGACCTCTATATCGCGGTCACACCATATGAGACCCGCAATATCACGTCGTGCGCCATAGCAAAAAAACTCGGAGCAAAGAAAACCGTGGCCAGGATAGATAACTATGAGTTCCTGATTCCCGAAAACGGCAACATTCTTCGTCAGCTCGGTGTGGATTTCCTCATATATCCCGAAGACCTCGCCGCCGACGAGATTGCGCTTGCCCTCGCCCATAACTGGGCACGCTACTGGGGTGAGCTCCACAATGGCAATCTGCTCCTTATAGGAGTGAAACTGCACAGCGACTCTACCCTGCTCGACAGGAAGCTGAAAGATCTCCCTGTCACAGGGCACGATTTTCATATCTTCGCCATAAAACGAAACAACGAGACGATTATTCCAGGTGGTAATGACGAGATACTGCGCGATGACATAGTCTATTTCATTACCACTCCTCCTTTCATACAGGAAGTGCGCGATCTCTGCGGAAAGAAAAAACGTGTCATCAAAAAGGCGCTCATCATGGGAGGGACGAGGATCGCCACGCGCTTCGCTTCCCAGTATCATGACAAGTTCCACATCAAGATCATAGACAACGACCGCGAGAACTGCGAGAATCTTGCCACGGCTCTCCCTGACTGTGAGATAGTGCATGGCGATGGTCGTGACATAGAGGTGCTTCGTGAAAACAATATCTACCAATATGACGCATTCCTCGCATTAACTAATTATTCGGAGACCAATATCCTCTCCTGCCTCACTGCAAAAGAATTCGGAGTGCCTAAGACGGTGGCTGATGTGGAGAACCTGCAGTTTGTCAGCCAGGCTGAGAACCTAAATATCGGCACTATCATCAACAAGAAACTTCTTGCTTCGAGCCATATCTTCAAAATCCTCCTCGATGCCGACGAGGGAAACGCTAAATGTCTGGCACTTGCAGATGCGGAGGTTGCGGAACTCGCGGTGAAAGATGGTGCCAAGATCACAAAGGCAGCCGTAAAGGATCTCCACCTGCCATTCGGCATGACACTCGCCGCTGTGGTTAGAAACGACCAGTGCAGCCTTGTGAGTGGAAACACCCATATCCAGGGCGGAGACTATGTGGTTGTGGTATGCCTCACCGGCACCATCAACAAGATCGAGAAGTGGTTCAACTGATAAATCCGCGCGAAAATGGCATTTTTCCGACATAAGAGCTATATCAATGTGCGCATGCTTCTGCGTGTGATAGGCTGGCTGCTCATGATAGAAGCCCTGTTTATGCTTGTCCCCTGCGTCACGGGTCTCATATATGGAGAGAACAGCGTGATGCAGTTTCTGGTATGCATGGGGATTACTGCCGGCTGCGGCATGGCCATGGTGAGCCTCAAGCCTAAAAGCCGGGAAATGGGCAAACGTGAAGCAATACTGCTTACCGGTCTCACATGGGTGATACTCTCCATGTTCGGCATGTTGCCATTCCTGATATGTGGCACACATCTTAGTGTCACCGACGCCTTTTTCGAGACAATGAGCGGCTTCACGACTACAGGAGCCTCGGTGCTCAACAGTCTTGAGGGAGTGCCACATTCCATCCTTCTCTGGCGATGCGTGGTGCAATGGGTGGGAGGACTTGGAATTATCCTCTTCACACTTGCCGTGGTGCCTATGCTAAACTATCAGGGTGGAATGCAGCTTTTCAACGCCGAAGTCACCGGCATAACCCATGACAAACTCCGTCCGCGCGTCAGCTACACCGCGCAGGGACTGTGGTTCGTATATATCTGCCTGACGACCCTTCTTATCATCTTGCTTTCATTCTCGGAAATGTCGTTGTTCGATGCGATATGCTACGGACTCTCAACCATGTCGACCGGAGGATTCTCAAATAGCGACATGTCGCTCACCGAACTCGACAATCTGTATATAAAGATTATCCTCCTTATATTCATGTTTCTCGGAGGAGTTAATTTCGCCTTGATCTACAAGGCGGCCCGCGGTGATGTGAAATCGGCCATGCGCAATGATGTCTTGAAATGGTATCTCGCGATAATCGGCATATGTTACGCGCTCCTTTGTCTCAATCTGTGGAAGCGCGGGATGATTGACAGTCTCGACGATTGGACAATCGACCCACTCTTTCAGGCGGTATCAATATTGTCGTCGACAGGACTCACAGAGCCTGATTTTGCCGACTGGGGGCCGGAGGCGGTCGTCGTGCTGATCATAATGATGGTAATGGGCGCTTGTGCCGGAAGCACCTCAGGAGGAGCTAAGATAGATAGATTTATAATTCTTTTCAAATTCTTGAAAAATGAATTCTTCAAGATGATGCATCCAAGTGCTGTCACGACAGTTTGTATCAACGGCAAAGGTACTCCAAATCCCATAGTCATGAAGACCCTGGCGTTTCTTTTCCTTTACGTGATCGTAATTATGACAGGGGGTACGATAATAGTTCTGACAGGAATGCCTTTGAAAGACAGCTTCTTCATCTGCCTCTCGGCTATATCAAACACAGGCCTTGGCACCGACATCACCGGAGTGGAGGGCAACTATGCCCTGGTGCCGGATCTCGCCAAATGGGTCCTTTCGTTCGTTATGCTGACCGGGCGTCTTGAGCTCTATACAATTCTACTCATTTTCACGACCTCTTTCTGGAAAAAATGACACATGTCCTCCTGACCCGTATTTTCCCATACATATGCGTCATCATTACATGTACAAAGCCTGAAATCACCAAATATACCCTCTTAGAAGGAGGTCTCAAATACTTCAGTGATCAGCCCTAATTGTCAGACCGGGGATATATTCACATTACGGTTACTTCTCCTTAATGTTTGTTGACACCCACATCCCTATATCCTGCCTGCTTAATGCCGCGGCCATCAGATCGGGAAATTTGTCGGGCGTACATGCAAACGTGGGAACACCAAGACTGGCCAGATATTCCGCGTTATGTCTGTCGTAGCTTGGCGCGCCATCATCATTGAGCGCCGGAAGCACAATCAATTGCACTCCGCTTGCCACAATCGAGGCAAAACGCTTGCGCATCTCCCGCACATCAACCCCCTCGTAAAGATCAGTCACCAGAACAAGAATAGTGTCTTGCGGACGTGTGATCACACTCTGGCAATAAGCCAGAGCCCTGGCGATATCTGTTCCTCCTCCCAGCTGAACGCCGAACAAAAGGTCTACCGGATCCTGCAGATCATCTGTAAGATCGACCACAGACGTATCGAACACCACCATTTTGGTCCTCACGGATGGCAAAGAGGCCAGCACGGAACCAAAAATGCCTGAATATATGATAGATGTACCCATAGAACCACTTTGATCAAGACAGAGAATGATATCTTTCAGCGCCTTGCATTTGTGCCCGTATCCGATTCTGACTTCCGGTATGACGGTTTTGTAATCAGGCTGGTAGTTCTTCAGATTCTTGATTATGGTTGTCTTCCAGTCAATCTCGCCATAGCGGGGATTGCGCCGCCTTGCCGAACGATTCAACGCTCCGGTTACAGCCTGTCTTGTAGGCAAAGAGAGTTTACTCAGAAGTTCGTCAACAACCTTGCGTACCACCTGCCTGGCCATATCCTTGTTTTTATCAGGGATGGCTCTGCCGAGAGACATCAGCGTGGCAACCAGATGTACGTCAGGGACAACCGTTGCAAGCATCTCCTTTTCCGTCAGCAACGAATCAAGATGCAGACGCTTTATCGCATCGTGCTGTATTATCCGCACTACGGATTGCGGGAAAAACTCCCTGATATCGCCGAGCCACCGGCTTACCTTCGGAGCCGATGAACTAAGTCCCCCTTGACGGTCACTGTCGTAGACAGCCTCCAGTGAACTGTCAAGCCGCTGCTCCTCTACTGTAAGCGTCACCCCGGTGCCGTCAGCTGTATTTCCACCGAGCGCCATGCGCCATCTTTTCAGATATTCTGTTTCCATGTTTCCCTTGCTTTTATTTATCTATTCCCAGAAGCATCCCTACCAAAGGGATCACTCTTGACGCATCTTCTTCATTATAGTCACAATCACATCCTTCATCGCATGTGGGGTGCCCCTTCAACTCGAACCGTCGGGCCTTTTCTCCAAGTTTACGCCGTTCGAATGTGGAGAAATTGCAGAATGTGCGTCTTATCACCGGCAAAAGCTCAATAAAACTTTCGTCGCTCAACCCACACAGCCAACCGTTAACAAGTTGCCACAGGTTATCGTCCAGCAGGAGCACTGAGCCGGAGGCCTTAAGGAAACCCTCAAACCAGTGCGCCGTATCAGAAGGAGCGTAGCCTGCTGATGAATAGAAGCTCAATGTGTCGCGCATGTCATCACGCGATATTTTTCCCTTGTTGTAGAGTATTCGTGCGGAATATCCCGAAAGAAGAGGATGAACACCCGCTGAATTACGGAGCACCTGCACGAAATCATACCACATGCTGTTCAACTCCTCATTATTGAGAATTGAAACGGCATAATCGGTAGCCGACAGATTTTCGAGCATCTCTCCGGCAGCTTCCCCATCGATGTTGATGCACACAAGTAATCCACCGGCGAGAATACGAGCCACGATTGCCCTGAGCATTTCCCCGACCTTTGTGAAATCCAGGTTGCGGACATCGCCGTAACGCACAATATTCACAAGATCGGGAACAGCCTCCAACATCTCAATAATATCGGTTGATGCCGCCGAAATACGATCGAGACGTATGGTCATCGCCTCAACTAACTCCGGGAGATCCGCCGGAATTACACGATTAAGGAGTTCCGTAAGTTCGGGGATGCGGGTAAAACCTGACATACGGCAGGATATATATTTCTCCACAGCTTCCTTTACCGTGTTTCCCCATATGGCCCGCTCTATTATGCATACAATCTGCTCCGGTCTATGGTAAAGACTCCACTTCTCTTTAAACGTACCTTTTCCGCCAACGGGTCTCTCCGTGGCCCAGTCAATGTCGAGCAGAGCCAGACGATGGAGGAAAAGACTCCTTTCACGGTCGGTATCTTTACGCAAGTCGAGTGTCATTTCCTTTATTTCCGCAGTAAAAGGCACACGCAGACGTTTCTGAAACCGTTCCACATCGATCAGAAGAGGCACTTTAGGCACTGTAGCGGGGACTTTGCCAAGCCGGTTGCCAACAATAAGGGATTCACGTATAAGCCGTAGCAAAATATCGTCGCCAAAACCCATTACCGTCGTTACCGCCTCATTGTATTCCTCAAGCGTAGGGGCCGGCATCCCACGCAATGCCGCGGTAGCGTGTGCCAGACGGAGTGTCTCGATGACATGTGCCACCGATATATCCATATTCTTTTGCCTGAGTAAAGATGCTATGTGGCTTACCCATATAGAGCCGTCATCATCCGGATAATGCCATAGATAATGATACCAGCCCGGAGAGTCTATACCGGCTCCGTAACCACTCCGGGAAGTGAGCCGGTCATATGTCCAGGGAATCCAGGTACACTCTGCCCTGACTTTAGGGAGCCCCTTCAGCAGTTCATTGTCTTCCTTCACTTTTGGCATATAGCCAAGGGCCGGGACATGCCATGCCCCGCAGATTACAGCTATTCGCTCGAACGACTCCTTTTGTGCGGAGCGGATCATGCGTCGCATCCAGGCCTCTCGTACCAAATCCTTATGTGAGGTGTGTCCCGGCAAAACATCTCTTAACATTGATACCGCCTCCTTCACAGCCTCGAAGATACCTTCAGACTCCTTGCGTTGCTCTATGTTCATGTTCCACCATGATTCCCCATCGGGATAACCGACCGCTTCCGCAAGGAGGTCAAACGGATCTGAAGGATCTGCAGCCTCATCATCTTTGACTCCCGTCATATCCACGTCACGGTTTCCTGCTTCAAAAGCCAGGGAATATGCAAGCGGAAGGTCGAAAAAACGCAACGCCACTTTCTCCCGTACTGCATATCGTATTGCCTGCCATTCCGGGGAAAAAACAGCAAAGGGATAGAACACGGCATTCTGCGGAGCATCGTGCTGGTATCCAAGCAGGGCCACCGGCGGCTCCATCTGACCCTCTCCCATAAATGAGATGAGATCCTCGGCCTCCGCCGGTCCCTCAAGGAGTATAAGATCCGGCCTGATCCTTTCCAAGGCTTCCACAACGTTGCGGGCAGAGCCGGGGCCATGATGTCGTATTCCCAATAGATGAATGTCTTTCATATTGATTGCCAACCTTTAAATCATGAATATCTCTTGAGCAAATCATATAACATCTCTCGAGGCACGATATATGTCTTTCCAACCCTCACGGTTCCTGACCACAGTCTCCATATATTCCTGCCAAACGACTTTATCCTGCACCGGATCTTTCACTACGGCACCGAGTATTCCTGAGACAAGGTCTTCGGCATGTATCTGTCCGTCGCCGAAATAGCCGGCCATTGCAAGACCGTTATTGACCACCGAGATGGCTTCAGCCGTACTTAGAGTACCGCTCGGGCTCTTAAGTTTCGTCTTGCCGTCATTAGTGGCGCCTTGACGTAATTCCCGGAAAATAGTGACAACCCGACGTATTTCGTCGAGAGCCGGTCTCTCCGCAGGGAGCTGCATCATTTTCTCAAAACTTTCCACACGGCGCCTGACAATGTCAACCTCTTCCTCCAGTGTTTCGGGCAGCGGAAGAATGACCGTATTGAAACGACGTTTCAATGCGCTTGAAAGATCATTGACCCCCTTGTCTCTGTTGTTGGCTGTGGCAATGATATTGAAACCGCGTATGGCCTGCACCTCTTTATTTAGTTCCGGTATAGGCAAGGTCTTTTCTGAAAGGATAGTGATTAACGTATCCTGCACGTCGGAGCCGATGCGGGTGAGTTCCTCTATCCGTCCGATCTTGCCTTCCTGCATTGCCTTCATCACCGGGGTCTGGACGAGGGCTTCCACGCTCGGGCCCTCTGCAAGTAGACGTGCGTAATTCCATCCGTAACGTATGGCCTCCTCCCCGGTTCCGGCCGTGCCCTGCACAATCAGTGTGGAGTCTCCGGAGATTGCGGCGGCCATATGTTCGCTGACCCAGCTTTTGGCCGTACCCGGGAGACCGTATAGAAGCAATGCACGGTCGGTGACCAGTGTCGCCACAGCGATTTCAATCAGACGCCGATTTCCTATGTATTTTGGAGAGACCTCAAAGCCGTTGTCCAATCTGCCACCCATGAGATAGGTGACGACAGACTGTGGAGACATCTCCCAGTTTTCAGGTACCGGGTCAGTCTCATTCTTTTTAAGCTCATGAAGTTCCTCCGCAAACTGTTGCTCGGCATGTTGTCTAAGTAAAGTGTTCATATGAAAATCAAATATTATTATCGTTGAACAAAGTATCGATTTCAGATTTCAGATCCATGAATTCCAGCATCTTCGAACAGAATTCGATCATCGACGGAGTTGCTGTGCCAGACGTTGCCGCCTTGGTCTCGATCACACTTCTGAGACCGGACGGAATATGCAGCGCAAGCTGTTCGGCCATTTGGGCGGCAGAATACAAGAAATCCTGTCGCAGAAGCCACGACAGCACACTCGATGAGAATTTCGGCCCCCATGTCTCAAAGTCATTGCCATACCATGAATCGGGTATGTGATTGAAATTCGTGACTTTATCAGGCCAACAGATCTCTTCCCTCTGCGAGGGAACCAGAAGCCCGACAAGCTGCGGTATGCGGAGATAGGATGGATCTTCCTTAAGCGTATGGAAAGCCCAAAGGCGATCTGAGAAATTAAGTATCGGGTTTTCCACAATCATGAACTTCTTAAAAGGTGGATGCCTGACGAATTTTCTGGCGGCTTTCTCACATTCACATCCAAACACCTCAGACCAGAAGCTCAAGGGCACGCGTTCGGAAAGTTGTCTTAGAATAAATTCAGAATCACTTTCCTTCTTATTGGAACTAACCTCCGACAACCCCATGCTCTTCATCTCGGGGGTGTAAGCCATGGCATTGTATGACCATCCGGTAAACCGGTTGTATCTGATATGTCCGCGCAGCAGACGGCAACATTCAGTCACCATTTCCGAATCAGGAATCATGCCCAGAAGCTTGCATGCCGTTTCCCTGACAACGGAACTGCGGTCAGACTCCATCACCTCCTGCAGAAATGATTCATCTGATTTGCCGATGTTGGTACGGAGACACACGAGAAATTCGTTTCGATGGTTGGCAGGTTCTCCTTTCCAGTCTTTGCGTAGCACATTGAGTGCTGCTGCCGGATCCTGTTGCCTTAACATGGAGAGGATAGCCCGGCGTTCGGCGTGAGGAGCTGTGTCCCAGGAATTGGATTCCTCATCCTCCTCCGTGACAATTCCCATATGCCTTATCAGCCACGCGCCTCTGTTCCCGGCAAGAGTTTTCAGCAAGTGCCGTTCTTCAAGGCGCGACGGATTTCCACGATCATAAGCATGGCGCAGAAGTGGCTGAAGATACTCTGGAGAAATTATTTTTCCAGAATCCTGAGCCTTGCGATAGGCATAGACAAGCATGTGCCTTGTGTCCTGAAGCCTTGAAAAGAGCCGGCTCCTGTCTTTATCAAAATATGGCAGCTTTTCATCGGGAGCTGTCTGCAAAGGAAAGAAGCCTTCTGCTTCCACAGCCTCATATCCGGCTCTGGCATATGCAAACGCCGAGGCAGCCGTCATGTAAATAAACGACTCCGTATCTTCTGATTTCTCTCGTATCCTATCGACCAAAGATTGAAGAGACTTCGGAAAATCATCTGGAACAAATTTATGATCAAAGGTTCCGAGCAATGCTGTCTGTATGATAGATTCGGTTATTTTCATCTTTCCAGTCATGATATTCTCTGTTGAACCATATGGATTTCAATTTCCACCTATCGCCGTTTACCAGCAGAAACAATGCAAAAGGCTGTCCGCCGGTGATCGCGAGTATGTCGATATAGGTTTCCTCAGGCAAATCTACAGTCACAGCATGGCGGGAATTGTCAAGCATGCTGTAGCCTTTCCCGTTTCTTACAATCGTCACATCACTTATCAGCAGCGGGATCTCTTCGGAGAAAGGATTTGAGGCCATAGCTCGGCGCACTGCCGCTGCAGCCTCTTTGAGATCACGACAGAAATCGGGCACAAAAGTCGATTCCAGAAGCACTGATTCCCGGAACAATGCCCTACGGCATATTCCGGTGCCGTTATAAAAGCATAGTCCCCCCTCATAGACACATCCAGGTATCAAATTGTCGGCAGGAATCGATCCGGCAACAGTGAAACTGAGGTATCTGGCAAAAAGACCACTGTCTTTTCCGTAGAGCCAATAAATATCTGTGGCGATGTCGCTGATTTTACGCGACTGTCTGTGAAGTACAAGCCAGCAATCAGTCACCGCTTTACCTTCAAGAACCTTTTCTTTCGATTGTGGATATCCTATCTGCGTGCGGATCTCCTCTACCCAATCAGCGGAAAGGCTATCGATGTTCCTGTAGCTTTGCACAAGTAGATATAGTCTGGCCATTCCCTCCGTTAAGTCAGATTTCCAGCTTTCAGAACCGAAATCGATCTCTTGCATAGCCCGTAGTCTCCCGGCAAGACCGGGCGCCTGCGCATCCACCATGCGCCTCGCCATATTGTCGAATATAGTGTATGCTCTTTCCGGCACATTCAGAAACCCGTTCCGCAGGAGATCCTTCATCCATATCTCAAGATCTGATATCCCTGCCAGCACTTTCCGGTGACGCTTTTCCTGTCTTTTTGCCTGTGCCGATTCATCGACCTGTGTGTCGCTCTTTACCTTCAGCTCCTTCTTCTCTGTTTTCTCAGTTCTTTTCGTAAGCCACGATTTCACCCAGTCAGGTTCCTCCGCCTGATTGAACAGATCAGGCTGCCGTGCATAGAGCAACAATAGGCCAAGACCATGCTTGCATGGAAATTTACGGCTCGGGCAAGAACACTTGAACGCTATGTCGCGCAAATCTATCACCGTCTGATAGGGATTCTTCCCGCTTCCTTGGCAGTGTCCCCACACCGCACGTCCGCTATATTCTCTGAGAGTCCATTTTCCCAATGTGGCAAGCCCTTTGCCCGCCTTGACCGAAGAATCATCGGGGGCAAGTTGCAATATTTTATCTTCCGTCAAATTAAAAGCCATAAGTATCAGATTTTTAAATCATTATAAAACGTATCTGTTTTAGGTGCTTATATCCACCCTGGATAATCAGTTTCCGGTCGGTTGGCATTATCACTCCATTGTTGAATGGATTTTTTCAGTCAACATTACGCAAGGCTTTAGAAGTCCATTATTACAGCACGTTTTTCTCCGCTTAGATTACAAAATTAATAAAAAAACAGCATTCCGCATTACCGTCAGACACTTGATATCAGATTTCTCGCCTATTGGAAGAACACTTCCGTACACATGGATCATAAAGTATGGGAATTTAGAAAATCAATGGATGATAGGTTTTTCATTGGTAGCATAGATAAACGAAAGATATGAGGGGGAGGCTGTATCGGAATACAAATATTCAGATACAGCCTCCTGATAAACTATGGATATGGAGAACAGTTTATTTCTTTTCGAGGACGATGGCGTCGAGGGCGGCTATCGTCACGAGATCGACGATTTCACGCTCGGAGGAGTTGCTGTTAGTGAAATAGACCGGTTTCTTCAAACCCATCTGAATAGGGCCTATGATACTGCCCACTCCCATTGAGAGGAGCATCTTGCAGGTGGTGTTGGCAGCCGTGAGGTTGGGGAATATAAGCGTGTTGACATCCATTCCCTTGATGGTATTGAAAGGGAAAGTCTTGTCGCGGAGCTCCGTATTGAGTGCGTAATCAAGCTGCATCTCACCATCGACGACCACACGGGGATACTTCTCGTGAAGTTCCTTGACCGCATCAGCCACAAGTCGCGCCTCCTCATGATCTGATGATCCGAAGTTGCTGTAGGAAAGCATGGCGCAGACAGGATCTATGGCAAAGAAGCGCACGGTCTTGTCGGAAAGACGCGCGATATCGACAAGTGCGGATTTGTCGGCATCCGGATTCACGGCAGTGTCGGCTATGAAGAATGTGCCGCGGCGAGTGTTGAGAATATGCATCGTCGCGAAATGACTGAATCCATCCTGCAAACCTATGATCGACACCACGTTGCTCGCCAGAGCTTCTCCGGCGGAATAGGTAGATACGAGACATGCGTCGGCATCTCCGGTCTCAACCATCATCATGCCGAAATATGTGCGGTTGTACATCTTCTCGAGAGCATAGTCGAATGAGAACCCTTCCCTTGCTTTTTTGCGGGCAAGGATAGTGGCGTAACGCTCACGGGTCTTTTCTTCACGGTCATGACGTGGATTGACAATCTCCACGCCCTCCAGTGACAGCCCGAGCCGCTGAGCCCTCTTCTCGATCATCTCCTCGTTGCCGAGCACAATTGGACAACAGATATGGTCGTGAGCCACGCGTACGGCGGCACGGAGCATATTGTCCATGTTACCCTCACAGATAACAACACGCTTGGGCGTGGCTCTGGCAAGTTCCGCAATCCTTCTCATCATCTTGCCGTCGTCTCCCATGAGACCACGCAAGCGAGCCTGATAAGCATTCCAATCATAGATCGGGCGACGCGCGACTCCTGATTCGGCGGCAGCGCGGGCAACGGCCGGTGCCACACAGAGGAGAAGACGCGGATCAAGAGCCTTGGGGAGTATGTATTCTCTTCCGAACTTGATATTGTTCATCCCGTATGCTTCATCGACTACGGATGGAACCGGTTCCTGGGCAAGGTCGGCGATAGCATGCACGGCAGCAATCTTCATATCCTCGTTGATGCATGTCGCGCCACAATCGAGCGCACCTCTGAATATGTAAGGGAATCCGATCACATTGTTTATCTGGTTTGGATAATCGCTGCGTCCGGTAGCCACTATCACATCCGGACGCGCGCCTACAGCGAGATCATACGCGATCTCAGGATTGGGATTGGCGAGAGCGAAGACAATAGGATTCGGTGCCATGGAGCAGACCATCTCCGGAGTCACCACGTCAGCCACGCTGAGGCCGAGGAAAACATCGGCGCCGACAAGGGCTTCCTGCAGCGTGTGAAGATCGCGGGTGGTGGCAAACTCACGTTTCTGGGCGTTAAGTCCCTCCCTGTCAGCGCGTATCACTCCCTTTGAATCACACATCACCACATTCTTCGGGCTAACTCCCAAAGCCACATATAGGCGTGTGCAACTGATAGCTGCGGCCCCCGCTCCGTTCACTACAAGACGCACATCCTCTATTTTTTTATTCTGTATCTTGAGTGCGTTGAGAAGCCCGGCTCCCGAGATAATGGCCGTGCCATGCTGATCATCGTGCATTACCGGAATATCGCATTCCTGTTTAAGGCGTGTCTCAATCTTGAAACATTCGGGAGCCTTTATATCCTCAAGATTGATTCCACCGAAAGTGGGCTCCAGGGCCTTAACGATCTCCACGATCTTGTCAGGATCTTTTTCGTTGATCTCTATATCAAAAGCATCGAGACCTGCGAAAATCTTGAAAAGAAGTGCCTTCCCCTCCATCACGGGTTTTCCGGCAAGAGCTCCTATATCTCCGAGACCGAGAACCGCTGTTCCATTGCTTATGACGCCCACAAGATTCCCTTTATTGGTATATCTGTAGGCATCGGCCGGATTTTTTTCGATCTCAAGACAAGGATAGGCCACACCGGGCGAATATGCCAAGGCAAGATCATGTTGCGATGCATAAGGTTTGGTAGGCACAATCTCGATTTTTCCGGGTTTCCCCTCCTCATGATAGTCGAGGGCCATCTCTTTTGTGACTTTAGTCATGACTTAAATGATATTGTTTCTTTTTTTAAGATTTATTACCTGTATCTATTACATAAACGTCGTTTTTATCAAAAATTACTTTCTTTTTATCAAAAAAATATCTTCAAGAATGTTCAAGTGGATTTTTCTCTAATTAAAATTCAACAATAAATATCAAATAGTTCAACCATATACCAAATTATTATATAAAAGTTTTCCATATATTATCATATACACACTGAATAACAATGAATTATATTTTTGTGTCAATAAAAAAGTTTCCCAAAATTTAAATTTGAAGAAATTTTTGTACTTAAAAATTTGTCCATATGAAGTTTTTGAGATACTTTTGTGGTCGTGTTCACGCGCGCCCTGAAAGAGCTTGCATACACAATAGATAAAAGAAGATTCCCACCCAAAAATCAATAAACAATGATCCAGACAGTTGAGAAGCGCGATGGCCGAATCGTGGGCTATAACGAAGAAAAAATCAAAGCCGCGATACGAAAAGCAATGCTTGCCACAGAAAAAGGCGAAGATGAGCCACTGATACAGAAAATATCCGACCGCATAGGTATGACCGGTTGTGAAAAGATGACTGTCGAGGAAATACAGGACAGAGTCGAGATCGAACTCATGAAGTCGAAACGGAAAGACGTTGCCAAACGCTACATCGCCTACCGTGACCAGCGCTCCATCGCTCGCCAGGCAAAGACGCGCGATATGTTTCTTGAGATCATAGAGGCGAAAAACAACGACATAACCCGCGAAAACGCGAACATGAACACCGACTCTCCCGCCGGAATGATGATGAAATTCGCATCGGAGACAACAAAACCATTTGTCGACGATTATCTCCTTTCCGACGAGGTGAAAAACGCGGTCAGGAATAATCTCATACACATCCACGACAAAGACTACTACCCTACCAAGAGCCTCACATGTGTGCAGCATCCCCTTGACAAGATCCTGAAAAATGGATTCATGGCCGGTCATGGTGAGTCACGTCCCGCAAAGCGCATCGAGACGGCAAGTGTGATAGCCTGCATCTCGCTTGAGACCGCCCAGAACGAGATGCACGGTGGGCAGGCCATCCCGGCTCTCGACTTCTACCTCGCGCCCTTCGTCAGAGCCTCTTTTAAAGAGGAAGTGAAAAACCTCGAACAACTCACCGGTGAAGACCTTCCTGATCTGTATGATGCAGCCATAAAGGATTATCTGAGAAAGCCTCTTGATGGACTGGAAGGGAAGGAGAGATATCTCCAGCATGCAGTCAACAAGACTGTCGACCGTGTACACCAGTCGATGGAGGCTTTCATCCACAATATGAACACCATCCACTCACGCGGGGGTAACCAGGTGGTATTCTCATCAGTGAACTACGGCACTGACACATCGGCTGAGGGAAGATGCGTGATCCGCGAACTTCTCAACTCCACCTACGAAGGAGTCGGGAACGGTGCGACCGCAATATTCCCTATCCAGATTTGGAAGAAAAAACGCGGAGTGAGTTATCTTCCTGAAGATCCCAACTATGACCTCTACCAATTGGCATGCAAAGTGACGGCCCGAAGATTCTTTCCCAATTTCCTCAATCTCGATGCATCGTTCAATCGCGATGAGGCCTGGAAAGAAGATGATCCTAATAGATATCTCCATGAGGTAGCCACAATGGGTTGCCGCACACGTGTGTTTGAGAACAGATACGGAGAGAAGACATCCGTGGGGCGCGGCAACCTGTCGTTCTCAACTGTCAACATCGTCCGCATAGCCCTTGAGGTTATGAACATCGCCGACAAGCAGGAAAGGATCGATAAATTCTTCCATCGTCTTGACCAGGTGCTTGACATCACCGCGCGCCAGCTCGACGAGCGTTTCCAGTTTCAGAAAACCGCACTCGCCAAGCAATTCCCTCTCGTGATGAGCGTACTATGGAATCATTCCGAGGAACTTGGTCCCAACGACACCATCGAGAAAGTGATTAATCAGGGCACACTCGGAATCGGGTTCATAGGCCTTGCTGAAACTCTCATCGCGCTTATAGGGAAGCATCACGGGGAATCGGACGAGGCCCAGGAACTTGGACTGAAGATAGTGACCCGCATGAGAGACCGTGTGCAGGAATACTGCGAGAAATATGGCCACAACTACTCCGTTCTCGCTACTCCTGCCGAAGGGCTTTCCGGTAAATTCACTAAAGTTGACCGCAAGGCGTTCGGGATAGTGCCCGGGGTGACTGACAAAGACTATTACACCAATTCCAACCATGTTCCGGTGTACTATCACTGCTCGCCGCGCCATAAAGCGAAAATCGAAGCCCCCTACCACGATCTGACACGTGGCGGCCACATTTTTTATGTGGAGATCGATGGCGATGCCACTCACAACGAGGAGGCCATCATGCAGATCGTGGACATGATGGACAAATATGACATCGGCTACGGATCGGTCAACCACAACCGCAACCACTGCCCGAATTGCGGATATGAGAACGCTGATAAAAATCAGCATTCATGCCCCAAGTGCGGCACGAATTTCGAGACTATACAGAGAATCACCGGCTATCTTGTCGGCACAACTGACAGATGGAACTCAGGCAAGCTCGCTGAACTGCGCGACCGAGTGGTACATGAGTGACATCGCAATGTATCGTACATGTTGGAATATCGTGTTTTATCCATAATACGCGGAACAACGGTCGATGGACCCGGGTTCCGCACATCCATCTATCTCGCGGGATGTTCCCATGCATGCCCTGGATGCCATAATCCACAGTCATGGAATCCGGAAGGCGGTGATATTATGACATTAAGCGAAATAATGGATATCGTAAGGGATGAGGATTTCGATGTGACCCTTTCCGGAGGCGATCCCCTCTTCAATCCCGAACCAGTCCGAAACCTGATAGAGGCGCTTAAGCACGACGGAAGAAATGTATGGATCTTTACGGGATTCAGATGGGAGGAGATCATGGCGTCGGAGAAATTAAGAGATGCGGTGGAACTGGCAGATGTGGTTGTCGACGGCCCGTTTGTTGAATCGCTAAGAAATCCAGACCTGCTTTTCCGTGGTTCGTCAAACCAGCGTCTGATTGATGTTGGAAGATCCATCAGCTCGGGACACCCGGTTACTTGGCGTGATTGAGACATCAGACATGTTACAAAAAGTGCTTAAACACCTCAAATTAAGAAAAGGTTGGCTTTTTTGCCGGCCTTTTTGTTTTTATTATGGTTTCATACTATAGAGTTCATAAAAAATCGGAATAGAAGATATTCCTATCAAACTTTCAGCGTCATTTTTGAGTTTTCTTACTGACGGATGAGAATGTGTGGCTCCACAACACACGCCGACCGTTTTTCGAAATATTATAAAGTCAGAGGAATTATGTTTACTTTAGGAATTATCTTATTGATTTCGGGATGCGTACTCTGGATGTGGACCAAACTGAGTACAAGATATGAGACAAAAGCTCTTGGTCCGATGAATGTAAGAGTACGCAACATAGAACTCTTCCTCATGCAGGAGCGCAAAAGAAAACACTGGGTCGATTCGAGGATCCTGATGATACTTGGAGCCATTATAGTGCTTGTCACAGCACTATTCAACTGAGACATAAGCTCCATTAATGAATAATAATGCCGATGGTCAGTTAAGATCATCGGCATTACTGTTTGCTGATCCGGGAAATCGGATCAAAAACATATATGTGGCGTATAGTATTACTCCTCTGATTCCGTATCCTGAGTTTCACCGGTTTCAGAAGCGGGTTCATCTTCGGTGAACTTAGTATAGCCTTCCGACACAAGCAGATTATACCATGTGAAGAGCTTCTTGATATCGTTATCGTATACTCTCTCTTTATCGAAATCCGGAATCACGGCCTCGAACTCATCACGCAGTTTTCCTTCGGAGATAAGAGCCTTAACGTCAATCTCCTTTCCATCATTATGCGCGTACACCAGATCAAGGATCTCTCCGAGCGGCTTGTCGCCAGAATCCGTATACATGGCGATATCTCCAAGCGACACGACTTTGTCGCGGGAATGCGCGGGGAAGCGCTTTTTCGACTTAAGGTCTTCCACAAGCAATACCCGATTGCCTTGGGAGATAATCTTGAAAAGACCCGGTTTACCGGTAATCGCTAAAATTTCTCTAAGCATAATATTTAAGTCTTTTGAAATCTTTCAGTATGTTTCGTTATATTTTTTGACACGTCATGAAGCAACCCCAGGATAAAGGGCAACAATTCTGTCATGCCGTCATTGGGCACACAGACAATCTTACCGGAAGGGAGTAGAGAGAATTCATCTCGCTGCGCATACATGCGTTGTCTGATCTCCTCCTCATCCATACCATTACGATGCCTAACCCTATTGATCCTGACAAACTCCGGAGCCTCTACAAGCCAGATGCGAGAACACATATCCGCGAATCCACTCGATCCGAGGATTGCCGACTCACAGAATACTTTTCGAGAGACGACCTCCCGGGCAAACCTCATAAAATCATCCTTTACCGCCGAATGAACCACTTTATTAACCCGCATCAGTAACTGGTGATCGGAAAAAATCAATTCAGCCATGCGTTTCCTGTCAAGATGACAGCTGTCCGTGTAGATGTCGTTTCCGAGTATAGCGCAAAGATCCGACTTAAGCATAGCGCTACTTTCCATGAGTATCCTGGCTTCTGAATCGCAGTCATATACTGGAAAGCCATTCAGTCGTAGAATCCGGCTCACCACACTTTTTCCAGACCCTATGCCTCCGGTGATGCCAATGATTTCCTTATCTAAAGCACTATCAACGGCGCCTGCAGTGAGATCTTGTTTTGTGATGTCAAGGTTTCGTGATAAGGCCATAATCATCAAATCAGTTCTTCACAATAGTAAATTCCACACTATCGTTAATAAGCGACAGATTCTTGAGCCTGTCCGGATAGCGTGCCACCCTGACATGAAGCTTACCATTGTGTGAAGGCGGGATGGCTTTGAAATCCACTTCCAGTTCAATCTCCGGATCGTCGTCATCGTTGAGTCTACTCATTGCCACATAATACTCCACAGGCACTTTCGACGGAAAAAGAAGGAGACTCTCCCCATGCGGCACGTTCACAGGCGTGATGGTTATCGAAGCCTTTTTCTTGACAAGAGGCTCAACCGGGACAGTCACATTCACCTTTGATGGAAGTATTCTTGCATCGCTAATTTTGCGGAGGTGGACTTCTACCGTAGTATTTTCAGAGAGATCAGACAGAATCAGTCTCTCTGTCCTGACTTTATGGATTGTGTCGAGCACTTTCTGGTCGCCATAGACCAATACATTCGAGGGGCTTGCTTTTGTAAACCCCTCTATGATGCTTCCTGATGCAGCCGAGACATCTGCATCGACAACAACCGGGACTCTTTTACCTTTGTTGGAGGTATATTCAAGATAAAGAGAATCAAGCGATATCGATACGATCTGAGCCGAAGGGCCAAAGATACTTTTAAGTGAAGTTATGATATCATTTTTCGAATATCTGAGTTCACCGGCATCGGCATATTCCTTGAAATTGATATTCATGGTCGGATGACGGTAATGGTTACGCCATATCGAGGTGCCCTTGTCACGCACAGTGACATGAAGTTTTTCGGGAATATCACTTATGAAGGTCACGGAGTCAGGACAATTGTTGATCGCGACCTTCACATTATAACTTCCCTGGGCATTGTCGTTGAGAGCGAGTATTATCCAGAAAAATGTGGATATGGCCACGAATACAAGAAACAGCACAAGATCATGGAACGCCGACGTATGCTTCAGGCGCTTCCATTTCTCGTTGGCCGATTCAAGTCTTGATTTCAAGGCGTTGGGGTTAAGTGGGTTAAATAAAAAAGCCGGCGCCACACCATAGCGGCGTCCGGCGCGAATATCTTCCGGATATCCTTGTTATTTCTTTACTGCCTTTTCAGGTTCGGCGGCAGGATAGACTGAACTTTTGTCTACCTTTATGCTGACGCCCTGAGCGATCTCTACTATAAGAGTAGTGTCAGAGACCTCCTTGATCTTGCCATGGATTCCACCAGCCGTAACGATCTTGTCGCCGGCCTGCATGGCCTCTCGGGCTTTCTTGATCTCTTTCTGTTTCTTATTCTGCGGGCGGATCATGAAGAAGTAGAAAATCACGATCATGGCCACAATCATCAGCATTCCGCTGAGTCCACCTCCCTGGCTCTGCTGCTGCAGGAGAGTCATTGAATTGAGAATATCCATTATCAAATATTGTTTTTTCTTTATCTTATTTGTCGACAGGATAATGCCGAACTTACATATTTGTCGGGAACCCTGGACGCGATCCGCCAATCATGCCTGATGAGGAATCGCTTCGCAAAGATAGTCACTTTAACTCAGACTTCCAAAAATCAATGTTAATTCTTGTTGATTTTACACTCTTCACGCAGACGATTCGTGATTGTGAAGAGAAGTCCATTGACAAAAGCTCCGCTTTTCGACGTACTGTAGCTTTTAGCTAACTCTATATACTCGTTGATGCTCACCACAAGAGGGATCTTTGGGAAGTTTATAATTTCCGAGAGTGCTGTCATAGTCACGATGACATCCATGAATGCGAGACGCTCAGTGTCCCAATGATTGCTGTCAATGCTGTCATCGATATAACGACGATACAAATCCTTATTCTTTACAACATCTGCAAACAGGATCCTTCCAAAAGATGCATCCTCAGAATCTTTGTACATGGGAAGAATCGGATCATAAGAGCCGTCGCACTCCTCGAATCTCTTTATTGTCTTAAGCACAAATGTGCCTATTATCTCAAGATCATCGTTCCAGAATACTGATTCTGTCTCAAGAGCCTCAAGGAATTCCTCATTGTGAAGAATTATGTGCTTATACACGTTTCTCCAAAACTCGCAATCGGAGTAGAAATCGGTAGCCGGGAACGCCATATAATCAGCATATATGTCTGATTCAAGAATCTCCTTAAGAAGAGATTCAAGCATAAATGAATGATCGGGCAACCAGTTCAACTTATTCTTCTCACAGTATTCCACAAGCGACTGATCGTCGGCTATGGCCGCTGTCAGACCATTTTCCACAAACCGCATATTTGGATTCAGATCCTCTGCTGTGGGTACATATTTATTGCGATTATCCTCCAGCTGATTCTCGCGAAGACGGCAGAGCTCAACAGGAAGAAGAAGAAGCCTGAAATAAAGCTCACGGGCTTTATCCATGCTTAATGCAAGAGTCTTAAGCGCATCGTTGATATTGTCACGTGAAGCATAGAAATTGCGGAATGTCTCTTCAAGCATCCCTTTCATGCGCTCCACCCCACGTATCGTGTAGTTCTCCCTCTGGGCAATTGCATGGTTGAGAGCAGGATTAGGAAGGATTATAAGATTCATGATCTTCTCCCAGATCTGGTCATCTTCCCCTTTATCGCCGGAGGCGTCTTTTATATAATTCTTAAAAAGCGCGCTCTCCTTTATGATATCGGCAAGAGAGCCCACAAGATTACCCAGAGGAAAATCCTCATGACGGTATTTCATCTGAAGGGATTTTATCTTGTCGTCAGCCAGGATTTTTTTTATGAACCGAGTGTCGGCAAGCGGATAGACTCCTCCCCTTTTTTCAATTCTTTCCGAAAGCCTCACTATAAGCATGAGCATGTCGAGATAGAGGCTGTAGGCGAATCTCTTCTCCTTTGTAGGGGCCGAAGGCTGTGACTCCAGCATGAAATGGTTCTCAATCAATAGGTAGGAATAAAGAAGCTGAATCACCTTTATCCTTATCAACACACGATTAATCATAACTCTTTATGCGCGTTCTTTTATTTCTTGCGCCATATGCCGGCGGCATATGGCCGTTTGCGGTTGCAAAATTACTTCAAAACCGGCGATTACGCAAATTATCTGCCGGTTTTTGTGTTTCTGAATGGTTTCTGAGCGGTTTGAATTCTGCTGGTCAATGCTGTCATCCCCTCGTGAACCCTGAGGCAAGGCGCTGACGCACTACCTCATAAAGCATAACCCCTGCTGCCACTGACACATTGAGTGAGCCAATGTTGCCAAGCATAGGTATCGAGACAAGTTCATCGCATAAGCGGAGCACTTCATGAGAAATTCCGGTATCCTCCGCTCCCATTACGATAGCCACAGGCACAGTGAAATCGACATCAACATAGCTTTTCGCACCTTTTTCAGACGCTCCGACCACAAGATAGCCATTCTCCTTAAGTTGTCTTACAGCTGTCGCCGTATCACGCTCGCGACATACCGGCACATAGAACAAGGCCCCCGCGGAAGCTTTCACAGCATCTCCGGTCACTGAAGCGCTTCCCTTCTCAGGGATGACTATGGCGTCGACAGCAGCACAGTCTGCGCTCCTGGCTATCGCCCCGAAATTTCTGGCATCGGTTATGCCATCGAGCACAAGCACTACAGGCGTCTTTCCCTCCTCATACATCTGCGGGATGAGATAATCAAGCCGATTATAGGCCACGGGTGATAATATAGCTATCGCACCTTGATGGTTTTTCATTGTGATCCGGTTAAGCCTTTCTACCGGCACTTTCTGGCACACAACACCATATTCCTTTATTTTATCGGCGAGTTCCTTCGCAAGATCACCTCCAAGATCGCGACGCATAAGCACCTTGTCGATATTTTTCCCGGCCTCTATGGCCTCGATTATAGCCCTGAGGCCGAATATATAGTCACTTTTTTCCATATCCTTTATTTAACTTCGTCATGAATCAAGAAGCGCCCTGGCATTCTGACGCGCGGCTTCGTTGATCTGCGAACCAGAAAGCATTGAGGCGATCTCATCGACACGCTGTGAAGCATCAAGAAGCCTCACGTGCGATACAGTGCGCTGTGCTTCGTCTGTTTTATAAACCTTGAAGTGGGAATCGCCCTTGGCGGCCACCTGTGGAAGATGTGTTATGGCGAGCACCTGCATATCGTGTCCCATCTCTTTCATCATTCCGCCCATTCGATCGGCAATATCACCCGACACTCCGGTGTCGACCTCATCGAAAATCACTGTAGGGAGATGCATGCAACGTGCCATTATCGACTTTATACTTAGCATCAGACGCGCGGTCTCACCTCCCGACGCAACCCTCGCCATAGGTTGCATAGCATGGTTCTTGTTAAAACTGCACATGAATTCAGCACTGTCCTGACCGTCAGCTGTCAGTTTGCCCTGGGTAAGCTCTACCTGAAAATTTAGATTATGGAGGCCCAGCGGGCGCGCCGTCTCCACAAGTCGAGAAGCGAATTCCTCAGCAGACTTTCTACGTGTGGCCGTAAGGGCCTCGGCTTTCTCCTTAAGGGCACGTGCCAGAACCTTTGCATCTTTCTCAAGACGGGCCACATCGTCATCTCCGAAATCTATGGCATTGAGTTTGTGTCGCAGATCAGCGTGGAGATGCACGAGGGCTTCTTCATCGGCAACCTTGAAATGTTTTATAGCATCGTAAAGCAAATTCATTCTTTCGGTCACTCTTGCCAATCTTGCCGGATTAGTATCAACCCTCTCAAGATAATCCCTTACAGTCTCCGCGATATCTTTCGCCTCTATCCTGAGATTGTCAAGCCTTTTCGTTAGCTCTTCCCCTTCATCTTCAACAAAAAGCGAGAGATTCACCTTGGCAAGGAAAGACATGGCCTCTGAGAGCGAGGAGAGAGCGCCGGCATCCGATCCGTCAAGAAGATTATATGCTGCGCCAAGATCCTCCCTGAGCTGGTCAGCATCGCTAAGCATGTCAAACTCCTGTTCAATCTGACGCAGTTCACCCTCCTTGGGATTGATTTTATCGAGTTGTTCAAGCTGGAAAGCTATGAAATCACGGTTTGCCCTGTTCTTCTCTATCCTTTCCCTTATCTTGCGTATTTTGGCGCGGAGAGTGACATATCTTCCGAAATCGGCCCTGTACTCTGCAAGCAGTGCTATATTACCGGCGAAAGCATCGATTATCGAAAGATGGCTCGAACTCTGTGATAAAAGTATATTACTGTTTTGGGAATGAATGTCGACAAGATTGCCGGTCACTGAAATAAGTACCGGAAGAGTCACAGGCGAATCATTTACAAAGGCACGCGAACGCCCGGAGGGAGAGATCTCCCTGCGCACGAGAATCTCCTCAGGATTCCATTCCAGGCCTTGCTCCTCAAACACAAGCTCAAGCTCGGGATCCGGATTGGAGAAGACCGCCTCTATTACCGATTTCCTCGATTTGTCGGATATCGCCTTAGTGTCGGCCCTCTCCCCGAGAAGCAATGAGAGAGCGCCGAGCATGATCGATTTTCCAGCACCTGTCTCTCCGGTGATTATGGTGAATCCGGGAAGGAAACGCAGGCTTACATCGTCGATCAATGCATAATTTTTTATTACAAGCGTCTCTAACATATAGCTGAATTATCTATTGAAATTTACTTTACCCCATTATCAGACAGGGAACTGGCAGGCCTCGGATCATTCAAGCTGTCTTACTCTTTCAAGTCTGTCTTCATCGGCAGGATAGACGGCCGAAAGGATTTCATATGCCCTCTGGCGTTCATCTTCCGACGCCTTGGAATAGACATTGACGAGTTCATCAAGCTTTGCATCGCGGAAAATAGGCAGTGCAACCGACATCGGAGCCGCGGAATAAACTCCGCTCAGTGTCGCCAGCGCCTCAGTTATGGCATGTCTTCCCTTATCAGGACTCGTTGCCATCTCATCGAGTCCTTTACGATGATAGGCATATATCAGATCGCGTATCGGAGCTGTCGATGGTTCGGTAAACGCGCCAAGCACAGCGCTCCGGTTGCGATTGTCTTCAAATGCCCTCCACCCCGGCTCGCCACTCGACTGGGCCATGCTGACCACCGCCGAGGCCCTGTCAAGCCATTGCTGTCCACCTCTCGGAGAAAAGCTGTCGAAGTCGATGGCAAGAAGTAGATATGCGTAGAAATCAAGGAGCCCCGTAAGGTTACCGTTCCACCCATTATCATTACGCACAAGCCGCTCGCCCTCTTTATAGTCGAATTCTATCTTCTCGTCTTTGAAATTAAACAGCATGCTGGTGTAGGTACTGTTGTAGACCGGACGAGACAGTTGCACCTGAAGATCACCTTTTATACGACCACCTGAATAATCAGTTACATTAAGCAGCATACGGCAGTCTATCCTTTCTACTGGAGAGAAATTGGTGTCTGTCCATTTTGTCTCGTTGAGATATGCAGAGATATCACGCTGAAGATCCTCAAAAATACTTCTGTAGGTGCCCTCCACTGAACTGGTATTTACGTCGAACCTGCAGTCAAGCTCTTGAGAATATGCGCTTGCAATCGCCGCGGCAATAAAACTGCCTGTCAGAATCCTCCTAAGAATGTCGTTAACCCTTCCCATCCTATGTCATAATCAAGCAAGATTACACTCTGACGAGAGCGCTTCTCCTATCATATCGACGATATCGGAAGCCACATCTCTCTTAGACTTCGCCGGGAAGGCTACGCTGCTCCCATCTGAGGAGATAATGGTCACCTTGTTGGTATCCTTCATGAAGCCGGCTTCCGGATCGCGAAGGGAATTAAGCACGATGAAGTCGAGATTCTTACGCTTGAGCTTTGAAAGGGCGTTCTCCTCCTCGTGGTCTGTCTCAAGTGCAAACCCGACAAGGAGACGTCCGTTTTTGTCTTTCCCGAGTGCGGCGGCTATGTCTGGGTTCCTGACAAGACGTAAGGTCATCTCGCCAGTGTTCTCACGTTTGATCTTACTCTCCGACACATTCGCAGGAGCATAGTCAGCCACAGCAGCGGCGAGCACCACGCAATCAGCATCGGCCGAGGCATTGACACAAGCGTCATACATATCCTTTGCCGATACCACATCGATACGTCTGATATTTTGATTATATGACTTTACTGAGACGGGACCTGCCACAACCGTTACATCCGCTCCGCGCGAGGCGAACTCATCAGCAATGGCGAAACCCATCTTACCACTGCTGTAGTTGCCTATAAAACGCACCGGGTCAATATTCTCGTAAGTAGGACCTGCCGTCACGACCACTTTCTTCCCGGCAAGCGAACAAGATTCGCTGAAATATGCATCTATCCGGTCTGCGATCTCCTCAGGCTCAGCCATACGGCCTTTCCCTGTCAGTCCGCTCGCGAGTTCTCCTTCGCCCGGTTCCACGATAATGACACCATCCGCACGCAGACGCTCAACATTCCTTTGTGTGGAAGGATGGCGCCACATGTCAAGATCCATGGCCGGAGCTACCATGACCTGTTCCTTTGCAGAAAGATAGGTTGTGATGAGCATGTTGTCGGCTATACCGTTGGCCATCTTTCCTATCGTAGAGGCAGTGGCCGGAGCCACAACCATAAGGTCGGCCCACAATCCAAGATCAACATGGCTGTGCCATTCTCCAGTATTAGCGGCAAAAAACTCGCTCACTACCGGTTTGCCGCTTAACGCGGCAAGAGTTGCCGGAGTGATGAATTCCTTTCCGTTAGGGGTGATCACGACCTGCACCTCCGCGCCGCGTTTTATAAGCAGACGGAGCAGATATGCGGATTTATAGGCAGCGATTCCGCCCGAAATCCCGAGTACAATATGTTTTCCTTCAAGCATTTTTCGAATTGTCGGTGACATGAGACCTTGCGGCCTTGCGCTCCTGGTCGTATTTGAATTTCAACTGAAAAAGGACATCTTTCGTATTTTTAGGGAAATCTCCTTGCATCATCCAGTCGTAAAATGAAGGCTCTCGCCGGAACACCTCTTTAACAGCTTTTCCTTTATGCTTACCGAAATTGAATATAGGCTCGTCGTTATCATCAAGCACAATTCTGGCAGCAAGATCAACATTCCTTCCTATAGATGAGAACTTAGCGAGATATTCCACATCGTTTTTAAGGTCGGGGTAACGACGAAGCTGACCGAGAAGCACCTCATAAGTAGCCTGGGTGTCAGCAAGAGCACTGTGAGCGTCCTCCAGATCAGCACCGCAATAAAACTTATAGGCGGCCACAAGCGTGCGCTGCTCCATCTTATGGAATATATTCTGCACGTCTATGAACCGACGGCCGGTGATGTCAAAATTTATGCCACATCGGCCGAATTCCTCCATCAGGACAGGCACATCAAACTTATTGCTGTTGTAGCCGGCAATGTCGCAACCGTCGAATATTTCGAGTAGAGACCTGGCGATCTGACGGAAAGTGGGTTCCGTAGCCACATCCTCGTCAGTGATATGGTGTATCGCCGTGCTCGCAGGGGGAATAGGCATCTCCGGATTGAGTCGGCGGCATTTCTTTTCCTCATGACCATCGGGATAGACCTTTATGTATGATATCTCCACAATCCGGTCATGGGTCACGTTTGTACCTGTGGTCTCGAGATCAAAGAAGATGATAGGGCGTTCGAGACGAAGTGCTGTTTTCTCGTTTTCCATAATCATTCAATAACCTGGAGAGGCATCTGTATTGTGACAAGATTCTCGTTGGGTTCCTGCTCAAGTGGTTCGAATATGCCGGGCCGGGCCGGATCTGACAGCCTCACAACCACATCGTCTCCACTGAGATTTGCAAGTATCTCCTGTGTGAACGTGGAATTAAACCCGATCGTCATCGGATTCCCCTCATATTCACACATGACACGCTCCTCGGCGGAAGTGCCGTAGTCAAGATCCTGTGCGCTAAGTACCATTCCGCTCTCCGTAATATCAAACTTCACAAGACTTGAAGCCTTGCTTGCGAAAATGGCCACTCTTCGCATAGCGTTGAAGAAACTCTCGCGGCTCACCTTTACGGCAAACGGATTGTTGTCCGGAATCACACGGTTATAGTTGGGATAGTTCCCTTTTATGAACCGGCATGTTACAGTAAAATCGCCGAACTCAAATCGTGCCCCTTTCTCTCCAAGAGTCATTCTGACATCATCTGTTGTCTTGTCGAGAATGCCTTTCATGATAGATGCCGGCTTCGAAGGCATGATGAAAGACGTGACTACCTCGGGATTTACCTCTGAATTTATATATCTCACGAGTTTATGCGTATCGCTTGCCACAAAAGTGATATCACCCTCATGGATATCCCAGTATATACCTGTCATCATCGGCCGGATTGTCTCGAGGCTTACGGCATAGAGAGTCTTGTCGATACCTTTCTTCATGACGCTCGCCGGAATGACAAGTACCGTGGCATCCTCATCCATCTTCTCCCCCCGGGGAAATTCATCGGCGTTTATGCCCATGAAGCGGAATCTGCCGGTAAGGAACAGCACGTCTATCTCTCCGGTATTTTCGTTTAGGCTGAAAGTTACAGGCTGATTATTGATCTCCTTTGTGATTTCGAGGAGAGTCTTCGCTGGCACTGCGATATCGCCCTCCCCCTCATTGTCTGTCACCTCTACACGCGAAGACACTATGTTCTCCTGGTCACTTCCAGTGATAGTAAGCCACCCGTCATGGAGCTCAAAGAGAAAATTGTCGAGGATTGAAAGGGCATTCTTGGAATTGATCACCTTGCTCACAGCCTGAAGCTGCTGCTGGAAGAGCTTACCGTCGATATTGAATCTCATATGTTTTTCGTTTTTATTCAGTAAAAAGTTCCTAATCCGCGCCGACATGCATTATCATGGCATCGGAGCATCCGGAAATGCAAATTTACTAATTTTTTTTGAGAAGACAGCCATGTTTGGGTTAAAAGTGAACGTCCTGCAACAGGCATGACACGAGGGCATGGAATCGCGGGAACATCTCTTCCACACACTATCTTGACAGCAATGGTATCAGGTCGGCATAACCCTGCTTCTCCATATCCTCCAAAGGCACAAACCGCAGGGAGGCACTGTTTATACAGTAACGTATGCCACCAAGCTCCTTCGGACCGTCGTCGAAGACATGGCCAAGATGCGTATCCCCCTTGCGGCTGCGCACCTCAGTACGATCCATGCCATGCGTGAGATCGCGATGCTCGTCAAGGAGAGATTTGTCTATCGGACGCGAGAATGCCGGCCATCCGCAGCCCGACTCAAATTTATCCGTAGAGAGGAAAAGAGGCTCTCCGGTGACTATATCCACATATATCCCGGGCCGGAATTCAGCGTTATACTCATTCAGGAACGGCCGCTCGGTGAGGTTCTCACGAGCCACAGCATACTGCAATGGCGTCAAACGCTCGCGCAACTCTCTGTCATCCGGCTTCTCATAGCTCTCCTTGTCAACTTTGCCCGGGGCATTCGCTTCGCGCGCAAGCTTGAAAAGCGCCGGATCTATATGGCAGTATCCAGAGGGATTCTTGTCAAGATAATCCTGATGATATTCTTCTGCCGGATAAAAATTCACAAGCCTGCCAACTTCCGTGACAACAGGATCGCGCACCTCTCCTCTTTCATAATCGATCGCTCTCTCAATCACCGGAAGATCTTCGGCATCCACATAATATATGCCGGAACGATATTGTGTGCCTATATCTCCTCCCTGTCGGTTGAGGGTAGTAGGATCTATCGCCATAAAGAAAAGTTGCAGAAGGCGGAAGAGAGAGATCTTGTCAGGATCATATCCTACTTCCACAGTCTCAGCAGCATCAGTAGCGCCTGTGCATACAAGTTTATAGTCTGGATTCTCAACCACGGAGTTGGCATATCCTACGCGTGTGGCGGTCACGCCATAAATCTGCTGCATGAAATGCTGCATTCCCCAGAAACATCCTCCGGCCAGATAAATTGTTTTCATTTTACGTATCAGATTGCAATAGTTGATAATCAAAGAAGCCGCTACGCGGCGCGCAACGGCTTCTTGCATATTTTACGTATGTGGAGATTACTCTGCCACAACCTCGAACTCGATCTCTTTCAGAACCTCTTTGTGGAATTTGATAGTAGCGGTATAGACACCGACTTCCTTCACAGGCTCTTTCAGGTAGATGATCTTGCGGTCTACATTGTGGCCGAGCTTCTCGAGAGCCTCTGCGATCTGAAGGGCATTGACTGAGCCGAACACAGTGCCTGTGGAGCTTGTCTTGGCACCGATTGTCAGCTTAACGCCTTCAAGTGCTGCTGCGGCAGCCTCTGCGTCAGCCTTGATCTTAGCGATCTTGTGGGCACGCTGCTTCTGATCTTCTGCAAGTTGCTTGAGAGCGGCTGCGGAAGCGATGATTGCCTTCCCCTGAGGGATAAGATAGTTGCGGCCATAACCATCCTTCACTTCGACAACATCATCCTTATAGCCGAGTTCGGCCACATTTTCTTTAAGTATAAGCTTCATATTCTTATTCTGTTTGTCGGGTTGGAAAATGATTATTTCATCAGGTCGGTAACGTAGGGAAGAAGTGCGAGGTGACGCGCACGTTTCACTGCCTGGGCCACACGACGCTGGAATTTCAGCGATGTGCCGGTGATGCGGCGAGGAAGAATCTTGCCCTGCTCGTTGAGGAATTTCTTGAGGAACTCGGGATCTTTGTAGTCGATATATTTGATACCGCTGCGTTTGAAACGGCAGTATTTCTTCTTTTTCGTGTCGACTGTAAGGGGTGTGAGATAACGGATTTCGCTATTTGCTGCCATGATTAAGCCTCCTTTGTTTCTGCTTCGGCAACAGCCTCGGCGGGTTGTTCACTTGCTTTCTTTGCTCTCAGATTACGACGCTTCTCGGCATACTCCTGAGCGTATTTGTCGAGACGGAATGTCAGATAACGGATCACTCTCTCGTCGCGACGGAAAGCCACATCGAGCTTCTTCACGATCGTGGGCTCGCCTTTGAATTCGAGAAGGCAATAAAAGCCTGTCGATTTCTTCTGGATGGGGTAAGCGAGCTTACGGAGGCCCCAGGTCTCTTCATTGACTACCTCAGCACCGTTCTGCTGAAGAACGTCTTTGAATTTTTCTACCGCTTCCTTCATCTGTTCGTCAGACAAAACGGGAGTTAAAATGAAAACGGTTTCGTAGCAATTCATACGTTGTTCGTTTGTTATTAATTGTTATTTATCTGATTTACGCCGCCTTGCACGTCCCCTTTCATAATTGGCAGGGGCATTTCGGCGAAAACCGCTGCAAAATTAGTGTTTTTTTTCGACCTGACCAAATTTTCCAGCCGCGAAAAAGCCTCCGAACGTCCTGCCGATACTTTTGAGGCATAGTGGGCATCGCTGTTGACCGCAAGTCGTATGCCCGCATCGATAAGCTTGCCCCACCATCTCTCCGCAGGGAAAAACCTCCCTTTATCGGCAAACGCCTTCGTATTGACCTCGACAACGACATCAGTGCCTTTGACATGTTCAACCACATCGTCGACCAAAGCCTCATACCATCCGTGATCTTCTATCCCCGGGTCGGCAATCGAAGCATTACCGGCTATCTTGTCGAAGTGGCCCAGGAGGTCAAATCCTCCCCTCTCAAGCATCGTGAGCACCTGTTCGAAATATTTCTCGACCACATACCTCAAATCACCCGCATATCCATCCTTGAGATACGTTGCAAAACGTTCGAACTTGCCATCGCAGTCAAGGAGCACCCCATCTTGGTTAGGCACAAAATGCACTGATCCAAGCCTGAAGTCGAGAGGCAGATGTTGGAAATAATCTATGTGAGGGCCCCAATCCGGTCCAAGCCAGTCGATCTCAAGAGAGGTAAGGATTTCCATATCCGGCCTATGCCTGTCACGCAAACGGGCTGCCTCGACAATATATTCCTCCATTTTATCCTTCGACATATTGCATGGGGATTTTATCGGCACCGGTGAGTGTGGGGTAAATGCGAAATAACGCATCCCTTCCCGTCGCGCAGCATCAGCTATGGCGGCCATAGTGTCACGACCGTCGCAGAACTGCGAATGAGCGTGAAGGTTATATCTCCATGTTTCTCCAATTATCCTCTTGATGTCGGCAGCCATATCAATGTTCTGTCGATTCGTCGTCCGCAACGCCCGATGCCGTCTGCATCCCTATTCCTACTGCATCCAGACCCTTGAGCCATCTTGTGAAAAGAAGAAGGAGGAATCCACTCGTGGCAATCCCGACACCCAGCGCAGCCTCATAAGGTATGGAGGCACCCAACAGATTAGAGGTGATGATGGAGAAACCTTCCGGAGCAAAGAAGATATAAGTCACGGTGACGCAGGTCATGAACAACGCCGGAATAAGCGTAACCATATATAGTTTTTTCTGAGACGCGAGATATACGGTCACAGCCCAGAGGGTAAATACCGAAAGCATCTGGTTGCACCACGCGAAATAGCGCCATAATATCTCGTAGGGAAGCAGCATTATGATAAAGCATAAAATGAAGATCGGGATCGAGACACTAAGACGTTCCATTATCTTCTTCTGCTTTATCCCCATGAAATCAGCCGCGATAAGCCGGGCACTGCGCAAAGCGGTGTCGCCTGAAGTGATAGGAGCTGCGATGACTCCGAGCACAGCAAGCACTCCGCCGAATGTGCCAAGCCATGAACGAGAGAGATCGTTTACAAGAATCGCCGGCGAAGAACCGCCAAGATAGTTTTGCAGGCCGGTATATCCTCCAGTGAAAGTAATGGCCGCGGCAGCCCATATCAGGGCAACTATTCCTTCAGTCACCATAGCACCATAAAACACCGGGCGCGCGTGCTTTTCCGATGAAAGGCAGCGGGCCATCATGGGAGACTGCGTGGCGTGGAAACCTGATATAGCTCCGCATGCGATCGACACAAACATCATGGGGAATATCGGGTTGGCATCAGGATCAGGCTTATGGTTATAGAAACCATCCCAGATCTCGGGCATTGAGCCGGCATGTGCCAGCATCATTACCATGATTCCAACCGCCATAAACAGTAGCGCTACTCCGAAAAGCGGATAAAGTTTACCGATCAGTTTGTCGATGGGAAGCAGTGTCGCAGCCATATAATATATGAATATGACAGCTATCCAGAACAGCCTGTCGAAACTTTCAGGAGTCAGCATCGCGAGAAGATCAGCCGGATTGTAAACAAAGACTGCTCCCACGAGAATCATCAGAAGAAGAGCAAAACCCCTCATCACGAGTTTAATCTTTCCGCCAAGCTCGCTGCCGACAATCTCAGGAAGCGACGCGCCATCGCGACGCAGCGAGAGCATTCCACTCAGATAATCGTGGACAGCTCCGGCAAGTATCGTGCCGAAGACAATCCATAGAAAAGCGGCAGGCCCGAACATTATACCCATCACTGCGCCGAATATGGGGCCGAGCCCCGCGATATTCAGGAACTGGATCAGGAAAACCTTCCATGTGGGCAACTCTACATAGTCAACTCCGTCGGCCATGGTCTTGACCGGCGTGGGCCTCGACGGGTCTTGCCCGAAGACCCTGCTTACGAATTTTCCATATATGAAATATCCGCCTACAAGCAATGCCAAAGCAATAAAGAATGAATACATTTATATGATTAGTCAGCGACCGGACACTGGAGCAGAGCCGGTCAGATTAAAGTATTACAGACAATAGTTTTTCAAACGTATATCTCAAGGGTGATCATACGACTCCGCTGCTGAGATCATTTCTTCGAGAACTCCAGGCGATATACCTCGCTGCGAAGCCTCACGAGTTCATCGCGTTGCTGTTCGATCTCCTTCTCAAACTGAATGATCTGTTGTTTTACATTGTCGGCACGATTCACGAGAAACCTTTTACGCAATGCAGCCAGGCGGTTCTCCTCTTTATCGAGTTCTTGCCGCGCATGGAGGTATCTCTTCATGGCCTGACGCGCTGACGCCCGTTTGAAATCATTCATATTTGTGAAATATGTGCCTCCCGGCTTGGGGAAATGAAACTCGGGGGCCTCCTTTACTTCATCGGGATCAATCGATTTCACCTTAGTGAGAAGTTCAGAATACTCCTCGCTTTTTTCAGGATCCTGTGTGGAACGGAAATCTGTCAATCTTGCTTTCTCGAGGATATCCGTCTCGTCGGCTGAGTAATTCTGTCTGAAATCATTTACAAGATATACATAGATTGTAAGTTTATCGCCAAGGAGATTCCTATCGGTTGCCCACCAACCCACTCCGTTCTCCTCGTCTACAGCGAGCAGAAAATCATCATAAGGTGAATTAAAGGGCATTCCAAGATTCTGAGGTTGCAGATATTCACCGGTCTGCGGGTCGCGGCTCACGACAAAAATGTCGTAACCGCCCATAGACTCATCACCGTCAGACGCATAATAAAGTGTCACACCATCAGGCATCATGAACGGATAATCCGCATATCCACCCTTGTTGAGAAACGAAGGTGTGGACACAGGCTCCTGCCAGTTGCCATCGGTCAACCGTAAACTTTCGACAAGATGCACATTGCCGACAGAATCCGGCTCCCCCCACATCATAAAATCGCCACCTTCGTTCATGAAAGCCATTACAGCTCCATCGCGGTGCTTCTCGAGAGGCATCTCGAAAGGAGCGAGGATCCTTCCCGCCGAGTGCGGGAGCTTGTAGAACTGGTAAAAGCCGTCAGTGGGGACAGCTATGGAATCGATCACAGTAATCTTCTCAACTCTTCCGAGGGAATTCTCCGCGGTCATCAGGCGCCGCTCCGCCTCCTCAACTCCCTCTCCGGCCACTTGTCCGGCTTTCTCCCTGTAGCGACGGAACTCTCCATACAGATCCTGCGCCTTGGGGAAATCATAATCGAGAAAGGCGAGGCGTCCAAGATACAGATTGGCCGCTCCTGACCCTTTGGACTTGGCGGTCTCAAGCAATTTCCTCGCTGCCGCATAGTCTCCCCCCTCAAACGCGCACACGCCCGACAGATAATTGAACGCGGCGGTATTGGAAGAACGGGGATTGGCAGACGCCTCTTTGTCGAGCAACTGACGTGCGCCCCAGAAGTCGCCCTCGTTCACGAGACGACGGGCATCGTCCATTCGGTCGGCCGCGGCTGTGAAGCAAGCCGCCGAACATATCAGCGACACTAATGTCTTTTTCACTTTTTCCACTTTTTTGTGTATCTTTATCAGAACTCAGGGATAAAAAAGTATCTTTGAGGGGCAAAATTACTCAAAATGCACGATATTTCAAACTATCCGGGCATACAAGAAACAATAAACTCTACGATTTTAAAGAATTTTTACTAACTTTGCCGTGAATTACAGTATCGAGACAAATAAAAATTTTATAAATTCCAACTATATGAGCTTAAATATCATTGTACTCGCAAAGCAAGTACCTGATACCCGCAATGTAGGGAAAGACGCCATGAAAGCTGACGGCACAATCAACCGTGCCGCTCTTCCGGCAATCTTCAATCCAGAGGATCTCAACGCCCTCGAGCAGGCACTCAAACTCAAAGAGGCTTATCCCGGCAGTAAGGTGACTGTACTGACCATGGGCCCCGCACGTGCGGCTGAGATCATCCGCGAAGGCATGTTCCGTGGTGCAGATGGAGGTATAGTACTTTCCGACAGGGCATTCGCAGGCAGCGACACGCTTGCCACATCGTATGCTCTCAGCATGGCAGTGAGAAAAATAGGCGATTACGACATCATCATAGGCGGACGTCAGGCCATAGACGGCGACACAGCCCAGGTCGGCCCCCAGATCGCCGAGAAGCTCGGCATTCCCCAGATCACATATGCCGAGGAGATCATATCCGCCGACAACGGTCAGGTTGTGGTGAAACGCCGTATTGAGAGCGGTGTCGAGACAGTGAAAGCCGCCATGCCTCTTGTCGTGACCGTAAACGGTTCGGCTGCGGAATGCCGTCCACGCAATGCAAAGGCTTTGCAGAAATATAAATATGCCGCTGTCCCCTCAGAGGTCGCAGCCGATCAGTCCAAGCAGGAATTCATTGCCGCCAGGCCTTATCTTTCAATCGGCGAATGGAATGCCGCAGGCGTGGACGCCGATCTTGAACAATGCGGTCTGGCTGGATCGCCTACAAAAGTGAAATCTATCGAAAACGTTGTCTTCACAGCAAAGGAAGCACGCAGAATAGAGAACAACGACGAGGAACTCGAGGCTCTGATAATCGATCTTATCGCCAACCATACCATCGGCTGATAGAATCTTCAACGATAACATCTGAAAAAAATGGCAGACAAAAATAATCTTATAGTCTATTGCGAGTTTGAAGACGGCAAGGTTGCCGATGTGAGCCTTGAGCTCCTCACCAAAGGGCGCCAGCTCGCAGACAAGCTCGGCATCAAACTTGAGGCAGTCGTAGCCGGAGACAATCTCGAAGGCATCGAGAATCAGCTCTTCCCATACGGAGTAGACACAGTATACAAATTCGAGGACAAACGCCTCTATCCCTATACATCCCTCCCCCATTCCTCTATCCTCATCAATCTTTTCCGCGAGATCGAGCCGCGCATAGCGTTCATGGGCGCCACATCGATCGGACGCGACCTCGGCCCGCGTGTGTCATCGGCACTCCACAGTGGACTTACAGCAGACTGCACCTCGCTTGAGATCGGCGACTACACCGATGCTAAGACCGGCAAGGAATACAAAGATCTTCTTTATCAGATCCGTCCGGCTTTCGGTGGCAACATCGTCGCTACGATCGTCAATCCCGAATGCCGTCCACAGATGGCCACCGTACGCGAGGGCGTGATGAAGAAAGAGGAGAAGGATCCCGCCTACAAAGGTGAGGTTGTTGTAAAAGAGGTTGAGAAATACACAGCTCCCGAGGATTTCGTTGTCGAGATAATCGACCGTCATGTCGAGAAGTCGAAGGTCAACCTAAAGGGAAGTCCTATTGTTGTGGCCGGCGGCTACGGTGTAGGAAGCAAGGAGAATTTCGATCTTCTATATAAACTTGCCGACACACTCGGCGCAGAGGTCGGTGCGAGCCGCGCGGCAGTCGATGCCGGATGGGCAGATCATGACCGGCAGATTGGCCAGACAGGTGTGACAGTGCGACCGAAACTCTATATCGCGTGTGGTATCTCCGGACAGATCCAGCACATCGCAGGCATGCAGGAGTCTTCTATCATTATTTCGGTCAATTCCGATCCCGACGCACCGATCAATACCATCGCCGACTATGTCATTACCGGCAGAATCGAGGATGTGCTTCCCAAACTCATTAAGTATTACAAAAAGAACTCTAAATAATGGCTAATTTCTATAATGACAACGAATCCCTGAAGCATCACCTCAGCCATCCTATGATGGAGAAGATCGTGGAGCTCAAGGAGAGAAACTTTGCCGACGCAGACAAATATGACTATGCCCCGCAGAATTTCGACGACGCCATGGACAGTTATGACCGTGTCCTGGAGATTGTCGGCGATATCTGTGCGAATATAGTGGCCGAGAACGCAGAAGACGTAGACCATGAAGGTCCCGTAGTGAGCGGTGGCCACGTCACATATGCTTCCGGCACACAGCGCAACCTTGATGCCACACGCAAGGCCGGTCTCATGGGTATGTCAATGCCCCGCCGTCTGGGTGGTCTCAACTTCCCTATCACTCCATATATCATGGCGGCCGACATCGTTAGCCGCGCCGACGCCGGCTTTGAAAACCTCTGGGGCCTTCAGGACTGCGCCGAAACTATCTATGAGTTTGCGAGCGAAGAGCAGAAACAAAAATATATACCCCGTGTATGTGCCGGAGAGACCATGTCTATGGACCTCACAGAGCCTGATGCCGGATCCGACCTTCAGTCAGTAATGCTCAAGGCCACTAAGAAGGAAGACGGTTCATACGTGCTCAACGGAGTGAAGCGCTTCATCACAAATGGCGACAGCGATATCCATCTGGTGCTCGCACGCTCTGAGGAGGGATCGAAAGATGGTCGAGGCCTCTCGATGTTCATCTACGACAAGCGCAACGGTGGTGTCACTGTCCGTCGCATTGAGAATAAAATGGGCATCAAGGGAAGCCCTACATGCGAACTTGTATATAAGGACGCTCCGGCGGAACTCGTCGGCAGCACACGTCTCGGCCTTATCAAGTATGTGATGGCACTGATGAACGGTGCTCGCCTCGGCATCGCCGCTCAGTCTGTTGGCATCAGCGAGGCCGCATACCGCGAAGCACTCGAATATGCGAAAGACCGCAAGCAGTTCGGTAAAGCCATCATCGAATTCCCCGCAGTCTCCGAGATCCTCTCCACAATGAAGGCGAAGCTTGACGCATCGCGTTCGCTTCTCTACGCATGTTCGCGTTTTGTCGACATGTATAAGATCTATGACGATATCGCGAAAGAGCGTCCCCTCACAGTCGAGGAGAAGAAAGAGCAGAAATACTACAGCCGTCTGGCCGACGCCTTCACCCCGCTCGCCAAAGGCATGACATCTGAATTCTGCAACCAGAACTCCTACGACTGTATCCAGATCCATGGTGGTTCTGGATTTATGAAGGATTACGCATGCGAGCGTATCTACCGCGACGCACGTATCACCTCAATCTACGAGGGAACCACACAGCTCCAGGTTGTAGCTGCAATCCGCCACGTCACCACAGGCACATATCTCAATAAGATCCGCGAGTTTGAGGCAATGGAGGTTGTGGCCGCCGATGAGGCGGTGAAAAACACCCTTGTCTTCATGACCCAGCAGTATGCCGACGCTGTGCAGGCTGTGATGGGAGTCGACAACACGAAGTATCATGACTTCATGGCCCGTCGTCTTGTGGAAATGGCCGGACATATCATCATGGGCTATCTTCTTCTTGAGGACACTCAGAGGAATGATGCATTCCGCCGTTCGCTCAACGTCTACGTGAAATACGGACAGGCCGAAGTTGAACGTCATGCATCGTTCATCGCTAATTTCCAGCCAGAGCAGATTGAGAATTATCTCTACACTGACTAATTTATTTATCCGGTGCATCCCGGATTCAAATCATACCGTCTTAAGAGGAAACGGACATCGCACGCCGATGTCCGTTTCCATTTCATATATCTTGTCTAATTTATATAGCTACCTACTGCATGAATTGCATATCAGTATATAACCGGATATTAAAAATCCATGACAGATGCTAAAAAACATATTGGCTGAAATAAGAAATCAAGAATAAATAAAGTTATATATAGGACAATATTGTCTTTTTAAATAATATGACTGAAGCCACTGATGCTTCATTAGCACACCATCATGAACGAATTCATAATAAACCTCGACACCGAGATTTTCCTTTGGTTAAACTCCATCCATTCCATATACTGGGATGTTGTCATGAAAATCATAAGCGGACGCCTGACATGGGGCGTAATGTATCTTTTCCTGATTTATGCCATCATACGCACTTTCGGATGGAAAACCACACTGGTCATGGTGCTTATGACTATCGTCACGATAGTTCTTGCGGATCAGATCACAGCCTCCATATTGCGTCCTATCTTCGAGCGGATGCGCCCGTCGAACCCCGACAATCCTATCTCCGGCATGGTGCATGTGGTCAATAACTACCGTGGTGGACGTTTCGGCTTCCCGTCAAGCCATGCCGCCAACACCTTCGCGTGCGCAACCATGATGTCACTGCTTTTCTGGCGTTGGAGGTTTTCTCTGTTCATGATACTGTGGGCAATTTTGGTATGCTATTCGAGAATCTATCTCGGCGTACACTATCCCGGCGATCTCCTTGCCGGAACAGTCATCGGAGCCATGTGCGGAGCATTGACATATATGTGCGGAGCTTTCATGACGCGTGCATGGGGTGGCAATCTGCGTCCAAGGAAGCAGGCGCTCATGCGCACCACCAATCTTGAAGGACTGAATGTGGTGTATCATCCCGTAGACATCACCATAGGAAGCGGCATCGCGACCATCCTTTTTATTCTTCTGTTCTCCTCGGCAATAGTGTGACATATCATTGATTTCCCCAAATACATGTACTTGCGATCTCATAAATGACCTATCGACCTAAGCCCAACCCTCTCCCTGTTGCCACAATCATTTTCTCTGCGCTTCTTTGCACTGGAAATGTATTTGCCGAATCACCGTGCCGGCAAAATGCGATCTTCGGTAAAAGCAAATGGATAGGAGCTCCTGCCGAGCGCATCAATTTCCAGCCGGAACGGCTCACAGTCTTTACCATTGAATTCAACTTACGAATGAACGGAGAGGCAGCCGTCTCCTTCATCTACGGAGCTGACGATCCAAGACTCATGGACCGTAATCTAAACATCTATAATCTTAAGAACCGGGAAGGGACATCATATATAGAGACGAGATTCTCCTCAGACGGCACCATAGCGGTCTACCGAGTTGGATACTCCCCAAAAGACGTTCGGGATACACCTGTGGCCTCTTTCAAAACAGACAGGCTTCTTACGGATGGGAGTGCCAACAGGATCGAGATAAGGAGCAATCTCGGCCATACGGATATTTTTGTCAACGGAGAGAAAGCCGGGAATTGCGGAATCAATCCGATTGGAAATGGGGGCGACTATATAGCTTTTCCAGCCTTATGTGACTTTGGAGCCAGAATACCTGATGGAAGCAATGCGACAATCAGCGACATAACGATACGCAATTTCAGGTCGCCAGCAAATATTTTGTTCAGCCAGACGGGTACAGCATCGGGAAAAGAGTTGATAACGGTCAATGAACGCTCGATGCCGGAATTGAGATCGGAGTTCACGGTCGATCCAAGTAAGGAAGTCAGGAAAGCGGAAATCATCATCACGGCGAGAGGGATATATGATCTTTCGGTCAACAGCAGAAGAATAACTGACGATTACTTCAATCCTGCATATACGCAATACAACAAGACACACACTTACAGGGTCTTTGATCTTATCCCCTTCGTGCACGGCGGCAAAAACGAAATCAACGTGAATCTCGGCGAAGGATGGTGGAGTGGCCCGCATACCTTTGTCGGAGAAAACTGGAACTTCTTCGGCGACCGGCAGTCACTGATTGCAAAGACAGTCATAGAATATACAGACGGAAGCGAAGAAGAATATTTCACATCGCCGGAGACATGGTCAGCCAGCACCGACGGTCCGATAGTAAGTGCGGGATTCTTCAACGGAGAAATATTCGATGCCACAAAGGATGAAAACTCCCGGATATGGGAGCCGGCAGCAGAGATCACGGCGGATGGCACCGTGTCTCCTCTGGCCGGCGACTGGAACGCCACGGAGTTTATTCGCGCCGGCAATGACCGTGTTCTTCCCGTTGATACCCTTACGGCTGTGAGCATGTCTGAGCCACGTCCGGGAGTATACGTATATGACATGGGTCAGAACTTCGCAGGTGTGCCTTACATATCGTTGAGCGGTCTTGAGCCTGGCACAGAAATAAGCCTGCGCTACGGTGAGGTGCTTTATCCCGACATGCCGCAGTATCGGACCAACGCAGGAATGGTGATGACCGAGAACCTGCGCGCGGCCATGAACCACGACATCTATAAAGCGCGCGGCGGCAACGAAGTATTCTCCCCTCGGTTCACCCTTCACGGATTCCGCTACATTGAAGTGACAGGTATTGACAGACCTCTTGCCAAAGAAGCAGTCAAGGCTCTTCCTTTGAGCTCGGTGAACGGATTCAAGGCAGGATTCGAGTGTTCGGATCCCGAAATAAACCGGCTCTGGGAAAACATAAGGTGGTCCACACTCTCGAATTTCATCTCTATCCCGATGGATTGTTCCCAGCGCAACGAACGTCTTGGATGGATGGGTGACATATCGGTATATTCTCCTTCGGCGGTGAAGCTTGCAGATCTTGATGATCTCCTCGAGAGATACCTCATATCAGTGCGCGACTGCACGCATCCGGACGGACGGTTTCCGGACGTGGCGCCCACCGGTTTCGGGTTCGGCGGATTCCTGTGGGGAAGCGCAGGTATAATAGTTCCGTGGGAACATTATATGCAGTATGGCAGGAAAGAGGTTCCGCTTGCCATGTATCCTGCGATGAAAAGATATATGGAATATCTGATGGATAAGACTATGGAACCTACGACCGGTCTTATGGTACAGAACCGCGCATGGGGAGATCTCGGCGACTGGCTGAGTCCGGTCTACGAACGTGACGACAAATCGCTTCTTTGGGAATGCTACCTGATATATGGACTCGACATAATGTCAAAGGTGGCCGATCTTGCAGGAGACAAGAAAGGGAATGCCCGTTACACGACACTTCGCGACAAACGGAAAGAATTTTTCAAGGAAACATACATCGAAAAAAACAGCCGTAAGACGAGATTCTCAGGATTCGATCCCGGCAAAATGGGGAAACTTGTCGACACTCAGGCTTCATATGCCCTCCCGATAGCATTCGGGATTATAGACGACAAAAAATTTACCGAAAACTTCATCAACTCACTTTGCAGAAATGATTCCACCGACAGTGGAACATTTACACCACCCTTTTCCCTCATGACCGGATTTATAGGCACTGCATGGATAAGCAAGGCACTCTCAAGAGTCGGCCGATCGGATATAGCTTATCGGCTTCTATCATGTCGGGAATACCCTTCATGGTTATATCCCGTGAGACAGGGGGCTACTACAATATGGGAACGACTTGACTCATATACACATGAAAAGGGGTTTGGCAGCAATAACAGCATGAACTCCTTCAATCATTATTCTTTCGGGTCGGTGGCCGATTGGCTGATAACATGCTCGCTCGGCATACAGGCACATCCGGGAATTGAGCCCGGAAAGGTCACGATTGCGCCGCAGCCAGACACTACAGGATCTCTCACATATGCAAAAGGGTATCTGGACTTGCCGGAAGGACGAGTTGAAAGCGGATGGAAAACCGACAAAAAAGGGAAAATAATCTATGAGGTATTAATACCGGAGGGAGTGGAAGCCCATTTTATCCCCTATGGTGGCAAGGAGAGGATGCTCAAGCCGGGAAAACATGTGATAAAAAAATAACCGGCACAGATATCATCAGTCAAGTAAACGACATCCCCCGACTTTTCTGGAAGTCGGGGGATGTCTCGCTATGTGGATCAGACAGCCGTCTGTTTTTTATTTCTTCTGTCCTTTGACACCTTTACACTGATGACCGTGCGATTTGTGACCATGTTTGCCGCCATGCTTGAAATGCTTTACCTGATTGTCGGTGTAGCATTTCTCAAGGAATTGGGTGTATTGCTCGGGAGTGAGGATCTTTTTCACATCCTCAAGGCATTTCTTTTTATTCTCAACACACTTGGCACGGCATTCCTCACGGTTCTTCTGTATCTGCTCCTTCGAGAGATTATCATTATTCTTACGCGCCTTTTTCTGATTGTCGGCATTCACCTGCCAGTCTTTACAGAGCTGCTGAAGCTGTGTCTTCTGCGACTCTGAGAGGTTCAATCCCTCGAAAGCGCTGAAACCGGGACATTTGCCTCGTCCCCATCCTATCGCAGCCACTTTGGTGCCTTTCACACAAGACTCGCACACTTTCCCTTCAAGACATCCTTTGCAGTCTTTACAGTCTTTACACTTATCTTTTCCAGGACATTTCACACAAACGCCGGGATCTGGGCTGTTCTGAGCAGCCGCGCATACAGTGTTCTCAGGACAAGTGGTTTTCCCTGAGCCTTCATTGTTTTGGGCAATCGTAGGAATAGCTGAAAAAGCGAGGATTGCCAGTCCGAGTAGTATTTTCTTCATTTCTAAAAAATTAATTCGTTTCTAAAAGTAGGATTATTTCTCTCTGTTTACGCTTCTTTGACCGCCATGCAACAAATTAGTTTAACCCATATCAATACTTTATGTTTTGTTAACTACTTTGTGAATAAAACTTCAGGTATTTTTCTCTCTTACACTACATATTGACTTTAACACGAAGTTACCCGCTCAATAATTCTTTATGTCATTTGGAGGCACCCCACCAATTATTGTGCGCGGCGCGACATCCTTTGTCACTATAGCCATATCGTATAATCATTTCTTTAAGGATAATTATCGATCAGGCCCAAAACCCATTATGCAGAAAATAAGGGAATTTCCGATGATTTCCGAGAAATGCTCTTTTAAGTGTCATTTTTGTTTATATACCGCTTGCCTCAATCAGGAATCTGCTTAAACCTGACTATTCGACAATGTGGCTTTTTCTTTACTGCCATTGTAATAGGACAATTTCTTTGCTATCCGGAATCTGGTGCGTGAGCATCGGGATTTCATTATTTATGGGCGTTTGCGCGTTGACTTGTAGCAAATGACAAGAGTATAAATCAGCAGTACTATTGAATGGACAGTATTCAGGAGCATCGTATAGAACCACCATGTCATTCCGGCTCCGCATAGGCCGTTAAAGACAAGATTATAAGCCAATATCGCATTATAGACAGTCATCACAATCAAATTGCCATAGGCAACTCTCAGTCTTACCCGATGGCACAGCCAAGTCAATAACAGCGACAGTGCATAAGCACCGCCAAGCAATGCACTATCTTCGCTCCACCCCTCGGACATGCAACACCAGACCATGATAACGAGCATGGCACCCCAGGTTATCCAAAATCGTTTATCGGTCAGTTTCATAATTGTCAAGATAGACGGTTAATTGAGAGAATGAGAACTTCATCTCATCTGTAAAATCTTCTTGCTTTACAATTCTTTTATACATTTGTTTAATGTTCTCGTATTGAGGATTATTTGAGAGTTTGGCCGATATTAGCCCAACCATGCAATGGGTATCAAGACCGGAACAATATGGGCTATATTGTTCTATCGGTAGCATATTAAATAGCTTGTCTATTGTGCCAATATTATCATGTTGAGAAAGGAGATCCAATGCAAGAGGAAGTAATGAGTTCATTCCATTTTCAAGAAGATTATAACCCGGCTCATCATCTGATAGAATAAATCTATCCGTCTTTTTTACTTGCATTTGGAATCGCAAATCCGGATTAAAGCCATTGTATTTTATTTTCTGAAGCAATCTCAGGTTTATAAGTGCTGAATGATTCATATGAAAACCACAGGTGTCGCAGATGGCAGTTATATCCCTAAAATCCACACCGACATAAGGGAAGAGATGAACCTCAAATCCCCATGAATTTGTAGAGAACCATATTTCATCAGTTCTGTTGCCGTCTTTTATGCTTAATGCAAATCTACTTTTTACAGCCTTGAACCCATTGGATGTTGCAAAAGGCTCCAAAACTGAAAATACATACTTCTTTATATCCTGAATTTTCATAGCTCAAACATCTCTGATTATCGAAATGATAAAAACGAGGACAATACCAATAAGTGCCACTAAAAGTATTCCAGCCAGATATTTATTTTGACGATGAGAAGATTGGCAATCGTAAACATCCTTCCCCCCAAATCTCTCAATAGCCTCTATGACGCTCTTGTTGCGACAATATTTTCCCGAAAGACAGACAAATATGTGTTGCTCACGTTTATTATCAGATTTGGCAACGATAAATAATTCGCGCTCAAAAAGAACAGCGGAGACATAAGAGAACTTATAATAAATCTCACACTTCTTTATCTCAGACCATTTAAGTATAGTAATCTTCATCCAATTTTTTATCTCAATATCATCGCCATCTATTCTAAGAAAATCACGCCCGAATCGGAGATATTTGAAGATATAAATCAATGTGATTATTCCGAAAAAAGATGTGCCAACAATCGCTCCGACAAGCCATCCATCGGTGCAACCCCAATAGCTGAAAGATACCAAACAGACCAGACAGATGAGAGGAAACGTAAACGCTTCTTTTGCAATACATTCATTTTGTTGTATCATCGCTCGCCTCATCCCAATATAAATCCATTATTTACAGCCCACATGAACATTAATACTCCACATAGACTGATTATACTCCCAATAATGAATATAACAGCAGCTATCTTATCAAATTTGGAAATTCCGATAGACAGAATTTGGTTTAGTCGATTGTCTTTAAGGTGTTTTAGATAAAACATTCCTCCAAATAAGCAGCATACTACGATATTATAGAACATCAGAGCCTTAAGTCCTATTGCCATGCGATTGCCAATTATATTTACCCAATAGAATGAAACTCCAACTAAGATGCTGGTTAGATACAAGTAAACAGCAAACAATATCATACATATAGACATAAATACAGGCTTAGCTCCATTTCCAACACGTTCTTGAAAACGGTAACAACAGGCAAATAATTTCTTGAAGGACATCATCGCTTGCCTCCTTTCTTCCATTGGGTAAGAAGTCTTTTGGTGCGCGAGACTATATAGGGATTGTCACCGTACTCAACTAATCGTTTGGCTGTATCAAGGGCGTACTCGGGAACTACATCTACGAACAGTCGTGAGGCCCAATACATAGACTGTTCATAAATTGCCATAAGTTCAATCATTTCGTCTTTTGCATCATAGGCTATGAGATATTTGGCGGCGTTTTCAATATCCCATCGGCTGTTGGCCTGTTCTTTCTTGTCGCCGTTGGCTACCGCAGCGAAATACATCAGCGATGCCTGCTCAAAGAAGGAATATGCGTGGTCTTTGTCGTCATATTCAAGTCGCTCACGCCAAAGTGAGAAAAACTCCTTATCTGAAATCAACGAGTATGTCCCTTCAGTCCAATCGACACCTCTCTCAATGAAATAATGTGCTTCTTCCGATTGAAACCCGCAATCGTTGTCAATATAATATTCTTCTCTCGGCTTAGTCCTTATAGCGCGGCATATTACATTTCCGGCGTTGCATTCAAAAAAGATTGTACCCAACTCTCCGTGATACTCGGCATAATAGTCTCCATGATAATTAATGCCGTCAAGTTCGTGGTATGCGTCGCGGAACGCTGCCCATTTGTCGCTGTTCATTGATTTGTAATTGGTTTCAGCGACTATGTCGGCGTAGATACATCCGGGGATGTGAACCAGAGCGCAGTTAGCTTTAATGCCATGCTTAGCCAACATTGCCTCAAATGCATCCAATCTTGCTGACGCATCTTTATCGACATCCGACGGATCAAGCCACACTCTCGTCTGTCCGTCAAAAATACCGTTAGCAGTACGCAGTCCATACAGGGCGTTGGTGGCATAGTCAAATGTCTGGAAATACTTTTCTCGTATCTTCCATTCGCCGTGACGTATTTTGTCTTTTGGCATAAAAGTCTTGAGAAACTTCACCCACCGCCTGCGCCATCTGCTGATATACCAAGAAATACCGAATGCTGCGGAGGCAATACCCAGCAGCATGATTCCTTGCCAGTCGCCTTCCGTTGCGACTTTATATGTGACAAATCCTGCCATAGCCACGAGGTAGGCTATGCCAACAACTACGAAAATGCCGACACCAATCTTTTTCAATATCCGGCCGAGGCGTTCATTAAGTCTGATTCTACCGGTCTCAAACAGCCATATAACCAAGACAACAAGAGCAATGACACCTAATGCTATCAGCACATCAGATAACGAGTCAGCCATTCTCCCGATCGAAGAAATAAGAACGCATGCCACTCCGATTATGTACCAGATTGGTTTCATCCCTTGTCTCCTTTCCTATTGATAAGCCAAAGAATGCCGCCCCAAAACAGTATGTTTGCACCGACCAGCATAATGTTGGTCAGCGTATCCGGCGAGTCGAAGCAAAATATCAGGCTTAACATGAATAAAAACATGACAACCGCCGAAGCTATGAATTTACCCATTTGATCCATCATTGCTTATTCTGTTTTACTCGTTTCATTCCAATTTGATATGCAGCCAATGTAAACGGAAGCACTGGTTTTTTTATAACGTATCTTGGAAGTTTGATAGCACCACCTAATTCGTGTAGATTTCTGAAAGTATTTCCATATATTTCATAACTTAATTTACCATTCTTAATCAACCAAATGCCGTCGATTATTTCTCCATATCTATTGTAAGTCCTTACATAATACTTTGCATCATAATCGTCAATATCTTTGTAGAATACGAGAAACGGAATGTATGGCATATAATATTTCAATTCGTTGCCATCAATCACTTTCCGGCTATAAAGTTTGAATGATAATACAGCAAGCCAGCCAAACATAACGGACGAGAACAGTAGTACCATCGACAACCATATAGAAGTATAAGCAAAACCGTCCCCGTTCAACGAGCCAATGCGTTGCCATATATGCTCCCTTTCTATATTTTGATACTATTGCCATAGATTAATTTGTTGCGATACTGTCATTCCATTCAATCACTTCGCCATCGTGAAACATTTTGTTGCCGGAAACAGCATAGCCATTACCGATGTATTTGAATCGTGACGGTTTTGCTCCTTTAAGGATTATCTTCTCGGCGACAGTGCCACCGCAATCTAAGTCGTCAAAGCATATCTCATTTTGTGGATAATATACATGATACTTGTCTTTGGCGTACTCCGAGCCTTTGCACACACGGAATGTTTCAATATCCGCGCCGATATTCTCATTTTCTGTGAAATCCATACCGACAATATATCCCCAATAAATCTGATCGCTAATATTATTGTAACCTTCGACAGAGCAATCGGTAGGCACACTTACCCACTCGCCTTTATCGGAAATATTATCACTGCGATATGTGCATGATGTAATTAGGACTGACCATATTATCAATAAATATATCTTCATCACTATTTCTGCTTTTTTTGTTTGAACTTGATGGTTTTCTTGGCGTTGCGTTTGGGATATTTGACCTTGATTATCACAGGGTCGTCATAACCCTCTGCCTCGATGCGGAGGATGGCCTCCTTTAACGGATAGCCGGCTTCATCGCGCATCCCTGCATCCCAATATATGCGACATGGGTGTTTCTCGTCGACATAATCTGGATGTATATAATGCGTATCCTCTTCACCATTTTCATAAATTCGGGGACTCTCTATATATAGGTCATCAGGATCAATCGGATTTCCTTTTTCATCAATTATATTTAGATCGATAAAATGAAAATCTTCCCTACCTGCCGCAGGTATCATGCCGGCAACTACTTCCACCAATCCTGACAATGCCGATGGATCAGTAACAAGTGTTATCGAGGTATTTTTCATATCTTCTGTTACTACAGCCTTTTTTGTTTTGTAACCGACATATCTTACTTCCAGTGTATCTCCTACTGCTGCCGAAATGCTGAATTCACCGTTGACATTGCTGACTATTCCTTTCCTACTACGTCGATTGAATATAGTACAGCCGACTAAGGGCTCTTTTGAAATAGTGCCGTCGGGCAACGTATCCCCACTCAGTACAATACCTCTGACAGTTATTGTATCTGCAATGACAGGGATGCTCTCTTTCAAAAGGGTCTGCGGTTCTTGCACGGTCTGAGCCTCTGTGCTAATAGGCATGAGCATGGCAAGCGAGGCCGCTGAGATTCCGGCAAGGGCTACGGCTTTCCCGGCAAGTGAGCGGGCGCGGAGTTGTTGCTCAAGGTAGCGAACCTCGGACTCACATTTGGGGCACGTACCGAGGCAGTCGCCCTTATAGCGACATTCTGATGTCACGAACTCAATGCCGTTAGCCTCGGCAATCTGTCGGCGTATTTCTTTCAGTATCTTGCAGGTCTGCTTTCCTCGTGCCATAGTCAATAGCGGTTAGG
>ERZ836877.498-NODE-498-length-67848-cov-22.147110_pt1 | contig 67848 bp, 59 predicted proteins | sample MGYA00519469_ERZ836877 | MGnify/ENA primary metagenome ERZ836877 (study PRJEB31850, sample SAMEA3708809) | human gut metagenome | biome: human gut; feature: human-associated habitat; material: faeces | place: China | collected 2014 ...
CTCCGAAACAGTCCGGTGGACTGTTTCGGAAGAACATTACACATCTAAATTATAGAGTTATATTTCCAGAATCAAATGCTCTTATCTCCGGTTGATTCCCGGGGAATCAGCCTGTGCGGGAGCTTATAAGTCCCGGTGTCCTTATCCTCGGACTTGATATTGTGTATCAGTTTCTCGATAACGGTCTTTCCCTGGAGGTAGCACGGCTGCTCGACCGTTGTCAGGTGAGGTATGAACATATGCGAGTACGCAATGTTGTCGAACCCGAAGAACAGCACGTCCTTGCCGACTGTAATGCCGTTGTTCAGCGCGTATGTCATGGCGCCGATGGAGATGGTATCCGATATCGAGAAGATAGCGTCCGGGCGCCTGGGCTGATTCATCAGCTTCTCACAGCCGCGCGTGCCGCTATCCGCGTCATATCCGCCATAGTATATCAGGTTCTCGTCAAGCGGTATCCCAGCTTCCTGGAGGGCGCGTCTGTAGCCTTTCTCGCGGTCAATGGAGGACTGACTGCGCACCTCGGTGGTCAGCAGACCTATCCTGCGGCGTCCCTTGTCGATGAGGTATTTCGTGGCATCGTAGCCTGCGCGCTCGTTGTCGATGGTTACGCACAGTATATTGCAGTCCTCGAGGCGCTCAAGGCACATCGCAAGCTGGTACTTCTTCGCAAGCTCCGAGATAGTGCGGCTGTCGAGCTTCGGCGCGAGCAGCACGGCTCCGTCCACCGCCTTTGAAAACAGCATTCCCAGCAGGTGCATTTCGTGTTCGGGGTCGTCGCGGGTGGTGGCTATCAGTACGTCGTAGCCCTGCATGTACGCGGCGTCCTGCATTCCTCGGAGCACCTCCGAGTAGAAACTCTGCTCGGTGGAGGCGATTATCGCGAGTATCCGCTTTGTCTCGCTCTTCCGGAGGTCGCGCCCGAGGAAGTTCGGAGAGTACCCCAGATCCTCGACCGCCTTGTTGACCGCCTGCACTGCTTCGTCGGATACATTGGATTTCTTGTTCAGCACGCGGGAGACCGTTGCAACGGAAACGTTTGCCGCCTTTGCTACATCTTTTATTGTGATATTCAAGCGCGTTTCACCTCTTCTGTCCTGTTGTCTATATTTATATAATACACTATTGATAAAACGTTTTCAATTAGCATTTTGCACAAAATTTGTGTTTTTGGCTTCCCAATAGTAAAATTTTTACTGTTGACGAACATAAAAGCGAACCAGCGCCGCAGAATGACTGGTATTGTAAAAAAAGCCGAAGATTTTTCAAATCGGTTCTGTAATTTATAAAGAATGGCGAAATTTCTTATGAAGGCGTGATTAAGCCGATTTCTCCTTGCAAAAAAGCGCAAAAGAGTATATAATATATAGTGTATATAAAAATACAAGCAATCTGATCCTACGACCATCTGTTCGGGTAAAAATATAAATGAAAACTGTTTTAAAATGGCTCGGGAACTACTTTAAGCATATCGACTGGATACTCATGCTGATATGCCTGTGTATCTCGGCTTTCGATATCTACCTGCTGTGCTCTCTAAATGAGATTGGGTTTGTCAAGGACGACTATATCCAGACTCAGCTGGTGGCGTGCGGAATCGGCGTTTGTGCCTGCATTGTGATCGGAATGATCGACTACAAACGAATGGCAAAATGCTGGTTCATTTACGTGCCGGCCGCGCTGATACTTCAGCTTCTGCTGTGGACTCCTCTCGGAGTCCGGCGTGACGACGACCTCGCCTGGCTGGATCTCGGCGTGACTACGATACAGCCGTCTGAAATACTGAAACTCGCGTTCATACTGTCGCTGGCATGGCATATTTCAAAGATTGGCGACAAGATGAACACACTTCCGCATTTCCTTCTGCTGTGCCTGCATTTCGGCGTTCCGTTCGGGATTATCATGCTTCAGGGCGACGCCGGCTCCGCGCTGGTGTTCCTGTTTATCTTCATCTGCATGATGTTCGCCGGAGGAATGTCCTGGAAGTATATTGCTGCCGGTCTGGTGGCTGTTCCGGTCGTGGCTTACGTCGCGTGGAACTTCGTAATGGGCGAGCACCACCGCAAGCGATTCAGGCTGCTGTGGGACGAGGAACTCCAGAACGCCGAGCGTATCGGGGACTACATGCAGCAATACAACGCCAAAGTTGCGATGGGCTCCGGGCAGCTCACCGGGCTTGGAACCCACGCCACGACGTACACCTACGTCCCGGAGGGCTACAACGACTTCATCTTCGCGTACATCGGCATGGTGTTCGGATTCATCGGCTGTATGGCGGTGGTCATCGCGTTGTCCGTGATGTGCATAAAGCTCCTGTCGGACGCCTCCTCGGCGATCGACCCGCTCGGTAAGCTTATCTGCGTGGGAGTGTTCGCAATGTTCACGTTCCACTGCGTCATAAATATCGCGATGGTGCTCTCCGCAGGACCTGTAGTCGGCATTCCGCTGCCGTTCGTCAGCACCGGAGGAACCTCCCTTGTGATGAGCTACGCTTCGCTCGGACCGGTCATGTCCGTCGTGTCGCACCGGGAGAAAAAGAAGCACATGTTCTACGAAGAAAAGGAATAACGTAACTCGCTGCAAACGCAGTTCTAAAAAATAACCTAATTACGAAAGGTAAAATCAAATGAAACCTGTAATCTCGACCATCAAGGACATTTACCCCAGCTCCCAGGCGGAGGCACAGAAGCAGCGCTACAAGAGTGCAGTGACCGCATTCGCGGAGCATTTCGGCTCCATCGGCGAGCACAGATTCTTTTCCGCGCCGGGAAGAACCGAGATATGCGGAAACCACACCGACCACAACCACGGCAAGGTATTCGCAGCCAGCGTAAACCTTGATGTCATCGCCGTAGTTGAACCTACCGAGGACGACAAGATCGTGATCAAGTCAGAGGGCTTCCCCGAGGACAGCGTGGATCTTTCCCAGCTTGCGGTCGTGCCCGAGGAGAAGAACACCTCCGCTTCGCTGATACGCGGCGTTGCAGCAGGCTTCGAGAAGGAAGGAATGAAGATCGGCGGCTTCCGCGCGTACACCACCTCCGACGTAATGAAGGGCAGCGGACTTTCCTCCTCTGCGGCGTTCGAGGTTCTGGTCGGAACGATCCTTTCCCACCTGTACAACGGCGGTCAGGTAAGCGCAGTGAAGATCGCGCAGATCTCCCAGTTTGCCGAGAATGTTTATTTTGGCAAGCCCTCCGGTCTGATGGATCAGATGGCGTCCTCCGTGGGCGGATTCATCGCCATCGACTTCAAGGACACTTCAAGCCCCATCATCGAGAGCGTACCCGCTGATTTCGAGAAGTTCGGCCACGCGCTGTGCATAGTCGACGCCAAGGGCGACCACGCAGACCTCACCGCCGAGTACGCAGCTATCCCGCAGGAGATGAAGGCGGTTGCGGGATACTTCACCTGCGATACCCTCCGTCAGCTCTCCAAGGACGACATCATGCTGAATATCCGCGTACTGCGCGAGCAGTTCGGCGACAGGGCGGTGCTCCGTTCGATACACTTCTTCGACGAGAACGAGCGCGTTGACAAGCTGGTGCACGCACTCAAGGCGGGCAACTTCGACGACTTCCTCTCCAGCGTGAAGGAATCCGGCGACAGCTCCTACAAGTACCTCCAGAACATCTACGCGGCTTCCGACATAAAGCACCAGTGCCTTTCCATCGCGCTGAACGTTGCGGAGTACTCACTGCACCGCAAGGGCGCATGCAGAGTCCACGGCGGCGGCTTCGCGGGAACGATCCAGGCTTTTGTTCCGCTGGAAATGCTCCAGCAGTTCAAGATGAACATTGAGAGGACATTCGGCGCAGGCTCCTGCCACGTTCTGAGCGTTCGCCCCATCGGCGGAACAGAGGTCAGCATTGAGGAATAATTCCTGACGCTTATAGCTAGGGCGTTTTCAGAAAATTCGGAATCATGGTTGCCGCTTTCGCGGCGGATTTCCGATTGTATTGAATTTAAATCAGTCCCACGAAGTGGGACACCGAAATTCCGAATTCATAATTCCGAATTAAAAAATGCGGGGCGTGCGCCCCGCAAAGGTTATTCGGTTTCGTACTGCGACATCTGCTTTATCAGCATCTGGTCAACCAGGGCGTCCACAAGTACGCCGGTTTCGGTGTACTCTTCGGTGAACACCTTGCCGTTTTCACGCAGTTTCGCGGTGAATCCCGCCTTGTCGTAGGGAAGCAGCAGCTTCATGCGCTTCGCGGTCTCCGGAAGGTTCGCGGCGACGACCTGCAGCAGCCTGTCGATCCCCTGCGCCTTCTTCGCGCTTATCTTCACCGTGGAATCGTCCTCCGGGATATTCTCGGTCAGCAGGTCGCACTTGTTGAGCACGGTGACTACCGGTATCTCGGCGGCGCCGAGGTCGGCGAGGGTCTTCAGCGTTACGTCCGCTTTCTCGGCGGCTTCCGGGTCGGATACGTCGCAGACGTGGATTATGATGTCCGCGCAGGCGGCCTCCTCAAGCGTGGATTTGAACGCCTCCACCAGATGGTGCGGCAGACGGCGGATAAGTCCTACGGTATCGACGAGCAGCAGACTCCTTCCGTCGGGAAGCTCTATAGCCCGGGAGGTCGGGTCGAGGGTGGCGAACAGCTTATCCTCCGCGAGGACGTCCGCACCGGTCAGCAGGTTCAGCAGCGTGGATTTCCCCGCGTTGGTGTAGCCTACGATGGCTCCGACCTGCACGCTGTCCTTTTTGCGGCGGTCACGCGCGTAGCCGCGGCGCTCCTCCAGCTCCTTCAGCTCCGCTGACAGCTTGTCGATACGCCTGCGGATATGGCGGCGGTCGGTTTCAAGCTGGGTCTCGCCGGGACCTCGCGTGCCGATTCCTCCGCCGAGCCTCGACAGGGAAGCGCCTATTCCCATGAGCCGCGGCAGGCGGTATTTCAGCTGCGCAAGCTCGACCTGCAGCTTGCCCTCACGGGAGACCGCGCGGCCTGCGAAGATATCCAGTATCAGCATGGTGCGGTCGATGACACGGACGTCGGTTTCGTCCTCAACGTTTCGTATCTGCGACGCGGTAAGCTCGCAGTCGAATATAAGAAGCTCCGCGCCAAGGGAGCCGCAAAGCTCCTTCACCTCGGCGAGTTTTCCCTCGCCTATTACGGTGGCAGGCTCGTAGGCTTCGCGCTTTTGAAGAACTCTTGCAAGCTCCTCCGCTCCGGCGGTCTTTGCAAGCTCTGAGAGCTCGTCCATCGAGCTTTCGGCGTCGTACTCGCCGGTGTCCGCACCGATGAGTATTGCCCTTGTAAGGTGTTTTTCTTCCATAATTACTCCTTCTCATGTTACTCCGGGATTCGGAGTAAGTTTCCCGGTCTGCGCGTGAGTGCGCGGACGTAAGTAATTACACACATATCGGTATTATAACAATATTTTTCCGATATGTCAAGTACAAAATCAACCGCCCAGTCGCGGTGATATAAACGGGCGAAAGTCCGGAAAAGAAAGGCTGATCGCTTTGAAATTCCAAAGATATGACGTTATCATCGTCGGCACCGGTATCTCCGGTATCTACGCCGCGCTGAACCTCGCACCGGATCTGAAGATCCTCATGCTGAGCAAAAGAGAGCTTACGCTCTGCAATTCCGCGCTTGCCCAGGGAGGCGTTGCGGCTGTTATGGACAAGGAAAATGACAGCTACGAGCTTCATATAAAGGATACCCTCGTCGCAGGGCATTACAAGAACAATCTCGACAACGTAAAGATACTTGTCGAGCAGGGACCCACCGACGTTATGCGCCTGAAGGAGAAGTACGGCGTTGAGTTCGACCTCAAGCAGGACGGCAGCATCGAGCTTACCCGCGAGGGCGGACACTCCCGCCGCCGTATCGCCCACCACAAGGATACAACCGGCTTTGAGATCGAAACCAACCTGATAAAGCAGGTGCAGGAGCTTAAAAACGTGACCGTAGTCAACTGGTCTGTGCTCTGCCGCCTGGAGAAGCAGGACGGAATGTTCTTCGCGGACGTCCTCGCCCACAACGACGAGCCGGGAAAGCAGGAGCACCAGTACTACTGCGCTGACGCAGTTATCCTGGCGACCGGCGGTATCGGCAGAGTCTACGACTACACCACGAACTCCGCAATCGCCACCGGCGATGGAATTCAGCTCGCGTACAACCTCGGCGCTGAGATAAAGAACCTGAGCTACGTGCAGTTCCACCCGACGGCGTTCGCCGACCGCAAGAACCGCGAGTGCTTCCTTGTTTCCGAGGCTGTCCGCGGCGAGGGAGCGTACCTGCTGAACTGCCACAAGGAGCGCTTCATGCAGAAGTACGAGCCGGAGCGCAAGGAGCTTGCTCCCCGCGACGTGGTTTCCGAGTGCATGATGAAGGAGCAGGCGGAGACCGGCTCCGACGAGTTCTGGCTGGATATTTCCTACAAGGATCCCGAGTTCGTCAAGGGACACTTCCCGATGATCTACAGCAAGGTGCTCGAGAAGGGCTACGACATGACCAAGGAGCCGTTCCCGGTTTACCCCTGCCAGCACTATCTGATGGGCGGTATCAACGTCGACGGCAAGGGCGCTACGAATATCCCCGGTCTGTACGCTGCGGGCGAGTGCTCACACACCGGCGTACACGGAAAGAACCGTCTAGCGAGCAACTCCCTGCTGGAGGCGCTGGTGTTCTCCCGTCTTATCGCCGAGGACATCACGAAGAACCGCCGCGAGGACGACCGCGAGTGCGTTGAGTACCCGATGAGCTCCCCGGAGGGCAAGCCGCTTCCGCACGGTATCCGCACCGAGATACGCCATATCATGCAGAAGGCGTACTTCATCAAGCCGAACTACGAGGAGGCTGAGAAGGGTCTCGCGCGTATCAAGGAGCTGAAGGATCAGGTCTACAACGGCGGCTACGAGATCACGTCCGATTTCGTTGAAACAAAGTCGCTGGTGACTGTTGCGTACATAATTCTCACCGAGGTACTTGAAAGGAAGGACAAGGAATGATACTCTTACCGTTTTACGTTGACGATATAATCAAGACTGCGCTGACCGAGGACATCAACTACATCGACAGCACCGCTGACCTGCTTATCCCGGAGGACAGCATTTCATCGGCGTATTTCATGTCCAAGGCAGACGGCGTTCTGTGCGGACTCGAAGTAGCGCTGCGGGTATTCACGATACTCGACCCGGAAATGAAGATCGAGTGCCGCTTCAAGGACGGCGACAAGGTGAAGTACGGCGATATCATCGCGGAATTCACCGGACACACCCGCCTCATGCTGAAGGCTGAGCGCACATCTCTGAATCTGCTCCAGCACATGAGCGGAATTTCGAGCTACACCAACAAGTGCGTCGAGCTTGTGAAAGGAACCAACGCCAGCATTGCGGATACCCGCAAGACCCTCCCGGGACTGCGCCCTCTCCAGAAGTACGCGGTAACGGTCGGCGGCGGCCGCAACCACCGCTACAACCTTACAGACGCGGCAATGCTCAAGGATAACCACATCGACGCATACGGAGGTATCACCGCGGCGGTGAACGCGCTCCGCCAGAAGGCAGGACATATGCTCCAGATCGAAGTCGAAACGAGAAACCTCGAGGAGGTTCAGGAGGCAGTGGACTGCGGCGTTAACGTAATAATGCTGGACAACATGGACTGCCCGACGATGGCGAAGGCAGTGAAGCTGGTAAACGGCAGGGCAAAGCTGGAGGCAAGCGGCAACGTCACAATGGAGAATATCCGCGAGGTCGCAGAGTCCGGTGTTGATATAATCTCCCTCGGCGCTCTGACCCACAGCGTCAAGGCGTTCGACATTTCAATGAAGTGGAAAAAGTAACAAAGTGATATAGCGGCACGTAAATCCCTGGGGCGCGTAAGCGCTCCGGGGATTTTCTATTACATACAAAAAGGGCTGCCCTTGCGGACAGCCCCGAATTGCATTAAGCGATTAGCATTAGCCCTTAGCCATAGCAGCAACTTCAGAAGCGAAGTCGTCCTGCTTCTTCTCGATGCCCTCGCCGCGCTCGTAGCGTACGAAGGAGTCGATCTTGATGGAAGCGCCTGCTGCCTTAGCCTCAGACTCAACATACTTAGCGATGGACATTGTATCGTCCTTGAAGTACTTCTGATCGAGGAGGCAAACTTCCTCGAAGTACTTTCTGAGACGACCCTCAACGATCTTCTCAAGTACGTTCTCGGGCTTGGGCTTAGCGGACTGCTCGTTCTCGGTTCTTACCAGGCCGAGCTGTACTTCCTTCTCGTTAGCGAGTACGTCAGCAGGGATATCAGCCTGGGAAACGTACTGTGCGTTCAGAGCGGTGATCTGGAGAGCTACGTTCTTGCCGCATGCGAGAACAGCTGCGTCCTCGGGCTTGTCGGTGTCGAGCTTAACCAGTGTGCCCAGTCTGCCGCCGTCGTGCATGTAGGGAACCAGTGTGCCGGTCATCTTGGTGAAACGGCGGATGTTCATGTTCTCACCGATGGTGGCGATCTTCTCGGTCATATACTCGGAAACGGTCTGTGCGCCGCCTGCGATTGTGCAGTTCTTGAGAGCCTCAACGTCTGCTGCGTCGTTAGCGAGGATAGTATCAGTGATAGTCTCAACCAGCTCGAGGAACTTGTCGCTCTTTGCGCAGAAGTCAGTTTCGCAGTTGATCTCAACGATAACGCCGTTTGTGCCGTTTACCTTAGCCTTTACGATACCCTCGGCAGCGATTCTGCCTGCCTTCTTGGCAGCCTTTGCAAGGCCCTTCTCACGGAGGATCTTAACAGCCTCATCTCTGTTGCCGTCAGCCTCAACGAGAGCTCTCTTGCAGTCCATCATGCCGCAGCCGGTCATTTCGCGAAGTTCTTTAACGTCGCTTGCTGTAATATTAGCCATTTTTGTTCTCCTTTAACTGTATTTTACGTTGTGTATATACGAATTACTCAGCGTCCTCAGCGGGAGCAGCCTGCTCTTCAGCAGCGTCTGCGGAGCCCTGCTTAGCGGAGATGATAGCGTCAGCCATAGCGCCGGCGATGAGCTTTACTGCTCTGATAGCGTCGTCGTTGCCGGGGATAACGTAGTCGATCTCGTCAGGATCGCAGTTGGTGTCAACGATAGCAACAACCGGGATACCGAGCTTCTTAGCCTCAGCTACTGCGATCTTCTCCTTGCGGGGGTCAACGATGAACAGAGCGCCGGGGAGCTTCTTCATGTTCTTGATACCGCCGAGGAACTTTTCGAGCTTCTCGATCTCGAGGTTGAGCTTGATTACTTCCTTCTTGGGGAGCAGGTCGAATGTGCCGTCGGTCTCCATGGTGTGGAGCTGCTCAAGTCTTGCGATTCTTCTCTGAATGGTCTTGAAGTTGGTCATCATGCCGCCGAGCCATCTGGCGTTTACATAATGTGCGCCTGCGCGGGTAGCCTCTTCCTTGATGGAATCAGCAGCCTGCTTCTTGGTGCCTACGAACAGGATCTCGCCGCCGTTTGCTGCAACTTCGTGTACGAAGTTGTAAGCCTCGTCGAGCTTTCTTACAGTCTTCTGAAGATCGATGATGTAGATGCCGTTTCTCTCGGTGAAGATGTAGGGAGCCATTTTAGGGTTCCATCTTCTTGTCTGGTGACCGAAATGTACGCCTGCTTCGAGAAGCTGCTTCATAGATACTACTGCCATTGATTTTTCCTCCTGAATTTGGTTAAAATGAATTTTCCTCCACGGCTGAACGTCCCGGACGCGTGAGCGCACCGGCGGAACGGCTGCGCCGTGTGTGTATTTGTGCATATTATTCCGCACACTTACTGAAATATTATACCACAACGGCAGATTTTTTTCAACATCTGCCGCAGAGTTTATTTCAACAAATTTCCGAATAATTTGCCGCGCTTCTTTGGCGAATTTGACGGTTCCTGACAGGATACGAGTATCGTATCCTCGCCGATGACCTCAATATCGCACCATTTTATGCAGATGTCCTCTTCTCTGCCGAAAAGCCCGAAGAACCGCGCTTTTCCGTAAACGATGAGCCGGCAGATCTTAGCGGTGCAGTTCTCAAATTCGATATCGTCCGGGAAGCCGATGCGGCAGCCGTTGCGGACGTTGATTATCTCCTTGCACCTGATGTCGTTAAAGCTGTAAACCATACTCTCACCCCGTACAGCATATGCAGGCGGGGTCGGGAAAATTCAGGCGGACAGGGCGTTGAAGCCTGTCTGCGCAGCAAAAAGCACTATCAGCATGGCGAAATTGTAGGCGGAGAACTCCGCAAAGTACCTGCCCTTTTTGGCTCCGGCGGAGGCTCCGTAAAGCTTGAAAGAGATTAGGCTTGCGAGGGAGGCTATGAGCGTCCCCAGACCGCCGATATCCACGCCGAGCAGGAGCTGCTCCGCATTCCCGGTGAACCCTGAGAGCATGACCGCGCAGGGTACGTTGCTTATCACCTGCGAGAGCAGTACGCCGACCAGCATTTCCCGACCGGAAACCACGCCGCTGATAAGCTCCCGGACGGCGGGGACGGCGGAGAGATTCCCGACGAAAACGAAGAAGCATATGAAGGTCAGGAGCAGGGCGTAGTCAACGCGTTTAAGCACGCGCCAGTCCGCAGTCAATACGCACACGAGCACCACGACAAGGCAGACGCGCCAGTCGAGGAGCCGCAGCACGGTGCAAAGGCTGACCGCCGCCGCAGCGGAAAACAGCGCCGCCCGAAGCTTCATGCGTTTCCCGGAGGCGCCCGCCGGGACGTCCGCGGCGTTTTCAGGGCTTTCAGGCGCGGACAGCTTACTGCGGGGGATAAGCAGCACGGAGAGCAGGAGCAGCGCAAGGCTGAGCGCGGTCGGAGGGAGCGTTACCCGGAAGAAATCCGCGACCGGCATGCTGAAATGCGAGTAAATATAGAGGTTCTGCGGATTCCCCATCGGGGTAGCCATGGAGCCGAGGTTTGCCGCAGCGGTCTCGAGAACTACGGTGCGGATACAGACCTCCGGCATGCTGCGGAACAGCGCGATGGTAAGCGGGACGATGGTCAGCAGCGACACGTCGTTCGTCACCAGCATCGCGAGGAAGAAGCACATCAGCACCAGCGCCGCGCCCAGGCTGCGGGTGCTGTGGAACCGCCTGGTGAGCGTTCCGGCGAGTCTTGAGAACGCGCCTATGCTTCCGAAGCCCTGCACAGCCGCCATCAGGCAGAACAGCAGCCCCAGGGTCGACCAGTCCACGTAGCCGAGGTATTCCGGGTTCGGCGGGGTGAATATCATTGAAATAAGCGCTGCCGCAAGAGAAATGAACAGCACGGCTTCCTTTTTTACGAATTTGATTACTTTGATCATTTTACATTCCTGCTATATTCGACGTTATTCGACAACGATAACGTTCTTGCCGCTTGCCTTTCCCTTGTAGAGCCGTTTGTCGACGGTCGAGAGCATGGCGTCGATATCCTGGCTCCCGGATTCGCCGCTGGCGGCGAATCCAAAGGTCATAGAGACCTTCACAGGCGTGCCGTCGTGCGTGATCTTAAGGTCGTTTATCTGGGCTTTTATACGGGAGATAGTGTGGAAACAATCCATCGCGGAGCCGTACATTATCATGAGGATCTCCTCGCCGCCCCAGCGGCAGGCGGTGTTCCCGCCGTCCATGTTGCGGAGTATCACTTCGGATACGCTTTTCAGCACGACGTCGCCGCACTCGTGGCCGTAGGTGTCGTTGACCTTCTTGAAGTCGTCGAGGTCGCCCATTACGATACAGAACGGGCGTTCGGAGGTTTTAAGCGCGCTGAGCGCTCCGGTGAGGCTGTGGCGGTTGTACAGCCCGGTGAGGGCGTCGTGGGTGGCGATGTAGTTCAGCCGGTCGTTGGTTTCGTTGAGCTTGTTTATGAGGTTATGTATCTCGAGAATGAACAGCGTGCTGAACCCGAACAGCAGTACTATATTAAAGGCTATGTTGATGGTGCGCATGAGGTCGGTCTCGTTAAGGGTGAGGGGTCTGCGGAACGTGTAGAAGAACGGGTCGCAGAAGTGGTCGAACACCAGCGCCGCGCTCAATAACGCCAGCGAACACAGCGAAAACAGGAGCGTTCCGCGCTTGAACATCTTTTTTTCGCAGGTGAGGAACAGGTAGTACAGCATCACAGGAATGGTCATCATCGTGTAGAGGAAGAAGCAGGTGTTAACTCCCAGAAACAGTGTGCAAAAAAACGAGTGTAAGGCTATCTCAAAGTAAATTGCGGATATCCAGTTGTACGCCCTTCTCTCGAAGTTCTCGCGCTTGCATATCATGCCCAGTACTATGTACAGTCCAACGCTGAAAACATTGAAAATTACCATGACGTATAGCTGAATAATAGCGAATACCACCAGAAAGGTGAGGTGCATGAACGCTCCGGAAAACGCCGCCGCCGTATATTTTACCGACTTGCCTATTTTTAAGTCGAGAATATCCCTTCTCTTATCTGTATTTCTCATGGAATGCCCCCTATTCTGTATTTTTCTGAGAATCCTTTATTCCATATTATAAAACTGTACGATATAAATTTCAAGCCTTTTTTCGGATAATTCAATTTTTTTCCCAAAAAATAATAAAATTTTGTTTACCCCCTTGAAAAATTCATATAAGTATGATAGAATAAGACCATCGGGCGTGTAAACGATTACCGCCCATTGCGGAGAAATAGATTTACGGAGGAAATGACCAATGAAGTATGCAGACGGATTATGGCTGAACAAGCCCGGTTACGGCGTGAACTACGCTACCCAGATGTACGAGGTAACAGCAGATGAGACCTCTGTCAACGTACTTGCCACCAACCAGTGGATAGGCAACAGAGGCATGACCCTGGGCGGTCCTGTGCTTGAGATAACCTTCACTTCCACACTGGAGAACACCATCAAGGTGTCCATCGACCACTACAAGGGAAGAGTACATAAGTCTCCCGATTTCCAGCTCAACGAGGACAAGAGCTTCAGACCCGTCATCAAGGAGACCGACGGCGCATACGAGCTTATTTCCGGCAATACTAAGGTAGTTGTCGCAAAGGGCGGCGCATGGGACATCAAGTACTACTACAACGACAAGCTGCTCACCAAGGAAGGCTGGCGCACCACGTCCTATATCACCGAGGATCAGTGGAAGACCAACGAGCGCATGGCAAACGATGAGATGAAGCCGTTCTTCTCCCATGACGAGACCGCTGACGGCGCTGTAATGCGCGAGATGCTCAACATCTCCGTAGGCGAGTGCCTGTACGGCTTCGGCGAGAAGTTCTCCACATTCGTAAAGAACGGTCAGACCGTCGAGGTATGGAACAACGACGGCGGCACAAGCTCCGAGCAGAGCTACAAGTCCATTCCGTTCTACGTTTCTTCCAGAAACTACGGCGTGTTCGTTAACCACCCCGAGAAGGTAACGTTCGAGGTCGCAAGCGAGACCGTTTCCAAGGTAGCTTTCTCGGTTCAGGGCGAGCACCTTGAGTATTTCGTTATCGGCGGCGGGAAGCTGACCGACGTTGTTTCCACCTACACCACCCTGACCGGCAAGCCCGCCCTCACTCCGGCTTACACATTCGGTCTGTGGCTGACTACATCCTTCACCACCAACTACGACGAGGCTACAGTTTCCAGCTTCATCGACGGCATGGCGGAGCGCGATATCCCGCTCGAGGTATTCCACTTCGACTGCTTCTGGATGAAGGAATTCAACTGGTGCGACCTCACATGGGACAAGAGAATGTTCCCGGACCCCAAGGCTATGCTGGACAGACTGAAGGCAAAGGGGCTTGAGATCTGCGTCTGGATCAACTCCTACATCGCGCAGCGCTCCTCCATGTTCGACGAGGGCGTGAAGGGCGGCTACTTCCTCAAGACCAAGGACGGAAGCGTATGGCAGGGCGACATGTGGCAGCCCGGCATGGCTATCGTTGACTTCACTAACCCCGCTGCATGCGAGTGGTACAAGGGCAAGCTGCGCGCACTCTGCGAGATGGGCGTTAACGCATTCAAGACCGACTTCGGCGAGCGCATCCCCACTAAGGACGTTGTTTACTACGACGGCAGCGATCCATACAAGATGCACAACTACTACACCTACCTCTACAACAAGTGTGTATTCGAGGTGCTCGAGGAATTCTACGGCAAGGACAAGGCGTGCCTGTTCGCACGTTCCGCGACCGTTGGCGGTCAGCAGTTCCCGGTACACTGGGGCGGCGACTGCTTCTCCAACTACGAATCCATGTGGGAGACCCTCCGCGGCGGTCTGTCCCTCTGCATGAGCGGCTTCGGCTACTTCAGCCACGACATCTCCGGCTTTGAGGCTCAGGGCACTCCCGACCTCTACAAGAGATGGTGCGCATTCGGTCTGATGTCCTCTCACTCCAGACTGCACGGCAACAGCTCCTACCGCGTTCCGTGGAACTTCGACGAGGAGAGCTGCGACGTACTCCGCCACTGGACAAAGCTCAAGGGCAAGCTCATGCCGTACCTCTGGACGCAGGCTCACAAGACCCACGCCACCGGCGTTCCGATGATGAGAGCAATGGTAATGGAATACGCGGACGATCCCGCTACGCTGTCCCTCGACCGTCAGTACATGCTCGGCGACAACCTGCTGGTTGCTCCGGTATTCAATGAAGAAGGCATTGCGGACTTCTACGTACCCGCAGGAAACTGGACCGATATCCAGAGCGGCAGGGTATACGAGGGCGGCAAGTGGTACTCCACCAAGAACAACTACTTTGAGATGCCGGTGCTCGCAAAGCCGAACAGCATCGTAGCTTACGGTAATTTCGAGCGCGCATTCACCTACGCATACGGCGACAAGGCAGACATCGTTATCTACCAGCTTGAGGACGGCAAGTCCGCTGAGACCACCATCTACGACGCAGACAGCAGCGTAGTCCTGACCGTAAAGGCAGTACGCAGCGGCGACACCATCAAGGTAACAGCCGAGGGCACAGCTAAGGATTACACCATCAGAAGCGCTGAAGGTCTCAAGGTTGAGTTTTAATTCTGAATTTCAGTCTGCCTGACGCTGCCTCAGCAGTCCGCCGGGGTGTTTGGTGCGGAGGAAAATCAGTAATATGTGATTGTGGGGGAAAACTCTTGTTTTCCCCCACAGCCTTTAGCGCTCTTTGATCGTTTGACTGCGCGCCGGCGCGCAGAGTATCCGCACTCCGTGCGGGAGGGCGGCTCAAAGGTACCCCCCTGTAAACAATTTATTACCTTCTAAACTTCATGTAAATCAACCCGGCTGCTCCACTTATCAATGCGGCAGCTTCATTCCGGCAAGCTGCGGGAACTCGTCGCGGCGTATCTCTGCGATGCGGCTTTCAATACGGCTCCGGGTCACGCCCGGGTATTCATCGAACACCGGCTCCACGCCGAAAAACGCCGACGCCACAACGGCAGCGAACGCGTTCGCGTCCACCTCGGCGGGCTGTAGGCTGAACTCCCTCAGCGGAAGCTCCTCCCGCGTTTTATAGCTCCCGTAATACATCGCAGCGTCCCTGCGGCGCTGCCACTCCCGCCGAAGCTCCGACGAAGCCGCGAAAAGCTGATCCAGCGACGCGGTTTTCAGCTTCCTCAGATATAGCTGCTTCCCATCCGGCGTGAGCCTTGCATGCTGCCCCGGTTCAAGCGCGGAGTCGTTATAAAACACCTGCGGCATGGGAAGCTCCAGCATTCCGCATATCATCTTGACATAGTTGTTTATCATGTTTTACCTCAGAATAATGTGAGCTGCTCGCACTCCGGGAACTCATTCAGATACGCGAATATCCTGTCTGGCTCGGACATCATGCCGTACCGCGCGCACTCCTCGTGGAACATCGCAAGAAGCCGCGCCGTATCCGGGGAGGGCAGTTCGTAATTGTTCACGTAGCGCTTTATATAGCGCTCCTTTACGCCCGGCAAGTGCCTGTCAAGCGCCTCGTAAAAGTATTCGCGGCTGCCGTCGCGCAGGGTCAGCCCCATTCCGAACGCCATCACGCCCTTGCAGCCCGCCCGGTGAGCCAGCTCCAGTATCCCACGGACGTTCTCCTCGGTATCGTTGATGAACGGCAGCAGCGGCGTCAGCCACACCACCGTCGGGATACCGCGTTCACGCAGCTCGCACAGCACCTCAAATCGCCGGGAGGTCGGGCAGACGTTCGGCTCTATTATGCGGCACAGGTCGTCGTCAAGGGTGGTCAGGGTCATCTGAACCACCGCTTTTGAATCGCGGTTGATCTGCTCCAGCAGGTCGATGTCCCGCAGAACCATATCTGATTTCGTCAGCACGGCAGCGCCGAATCCGTTCCGGCAGATGACCTCAAGGCAGCGCCGGGTGAGCTGAAGCTCCTTTTCGGCGTGGAGATACGGGTCGCACATTGCGCCGGTCCCTATCATGCAGCGCTTCCGCTTTGAGCGCAGCGCGGCTTCAAGAAGCTGCGGAGCGTTCTCCTTCGCTTCGACGTCCTCGAACGGCACCGGAGTGTGGTAGCACAGGCTGCGGGAGTCGCAGTAAATGCACCCGTGCGTACACCCGCGGTAGACGTTTATCCCATTGTGCGCGGACAGTATCCCCTTCGCCTGGACTAAATGCATGTTCTCACTTCCGTTCATTTGCTTTTATCATGTGAACATTATACACTATTCCCGGAGGTTTGTCAATCATTCTTGACAATATGCGGAAAAGGGAGTATAATTAAAAATGTATATAAAACCATACCAAGTTATTATTCAGGAGGAAAACCAATGAGCGAATTAAAAATGGGAACCAAATGCGTCCAGGGAGGCTACACTCCCGGAAACGGCGAACCCAGGCAGGTGCCGATAATCCAGAGCACCACCTTCAAGTACGCCACCAGCGAGGACATGGGCAAGCTGTTCGACCTTGAAGCCAGCGGATACTTCTACACCCGCCTTCAGAACCCCACGAACGACACCGTTGCCGCTAAGATAGCCGAGCTTGAGGGCGGTTCCGCCGCAATGCTGACTTCTTCGGGTCAGGCTGCGAACTTCTTCGCGGTGTTCAACATCGCAAGCTGCGGAGACCACGTAGTCGCTTCCAGCTCGATCTACGGCGGTACGTTCAATCTGTTCAACGTTACCATGCGTAAGATGGGCATTGATTTCACGTTCGTAAGCCCCGACTGCACTCCCGAGGAGCTGAACGCGGCGTTCAAGCCGAACACCAAGGCGGTTTTCGGCGAGACCATCGCAAACCCCGCCCTGACTGTTCTCGACATTGAGAAGTTCGCGAAGGCTGCGCATGAGCACGGCGTTCCGCTGATCGTTGACAACACCTTTGCAACTCCGGTCAACTGCCGCCCGTTCGAGTGGGGCGCTGATATCGTTACCCACTCCACCACCAAGTACATGGACGGCCACGGCGCTGCGGTAGGCGGCTGCATCGTAGACAGCGGCAGATTCGACTGGCTGGAGCACGCCGACAAGTTCCCGGGGCTGTGCACTCCTGACGAGAGCTACCACGGGATAACCTACGCCGAGAAATTCGGCATGGGCGGAGCGTTCATCACAAAGGCGACCGCGCAGATGATGCGCGACCTCGGTTCTATCCAGGCTCCGATGAACGCGTTTATTCTCAATCTCGGACTTGAGAGCCTGCATGTACGCGTAAAGCGCCACTGCGAGAACGGTCTTGCAGTAGCGAAGTTCCTGAGCCAGCACAACAAGATAGAGTTCGTGAACTACCCCGGACTTCCCGGCGACAAGTATTACGATCTTGCGCAGAAGTACATGCCCGATGGTACCTGCGGCGTAGTTAGCTTCGGCATGAAGGGCGGCAGAAAGGCTGCCGAGGAGTTCATGAAGCACCTGAGACTCGGCGCGATAGAGACCCACGTTGCGGACGCACGCACCTGCTGCCTCCACCCGGCGAGCGCAACTCACCGCCAGATGAACGACGAGGAGCTGAAGGCATGCGGAGTATTCCCGAACCTCGTAAGATACTCCTGCGGTCTTGAGGACGCTCAGGACCTCATCGACGATATCGCACAGGCGCTGGATAAGATCTGATACGCCCGATATTGAACAAAAAAATCCCGGACTGTTTTCAGCCCGGGATTTTTAATTAGGTAACCTCTAAAAACCGGGACACGAGCAGATTTCGTACATGACTTATATCAGATGCTAGGCGTCAAACCGCAGCGTTTTCCGCCGTAGGCGGATAATGCGTTTACTGTATGTATTTCAAGGTTTGACAACGAAGCAGATGATATAAGTCATAGAAATCTGCCGTGAAGGAGTTTTTTAGAGGTTACCATTAGTTTATCAGTCCATAGCCTTCTTGATGGCAGCCATGAGTTCATCGTAGGTCTCGTATGCGGGGAGGTCAGGGTTGTCAGCCTTGATATTGTCAGGGCTCTTGAACAGGAAGCCTGCCTTGCTTGCACGGATCATTCCGAGATCGTTGTGGCTGTCGCCGCTTGCGATGGTCTCGAAACCAATGGACTGGAGCGCCTTAACTGTTGTCAGCTTGGACTGCTCGCAGCGCATCTTGAAGCCTGTGATCTCGCCGTTCGGAGCGACCTCAAGAGTGTTGCAGAAGATGGTAGGCATGCCGAGCTTCTTCATGAGCGGGCCTGCGAACTGGGAGAATGTATCGGAAATTATGATCACCTGGCAGAAGGAGCGCAGCTCATCGAGGAACTCCTTAGCGCCGGGCATCGGGTCGATCTTTGCGATGGTCTCCTGGATCTCCTTCAGACCCAGACCGTGCTCCTTGAGTATGCCGAGTCTCCAGTTCATGAGCTTGTTGTAGTCCGGCTCGTCGCGGGTGGTGCGCTTGAGCTCGGGGATTCCGCTCGCCTCAGCGAATGCGATCCAGATCTCGGGAACCAGTACGCCCTCGAGGTCAAGACAGGTGATATACATGGACATTGTGTTTTCCTCCGTATTATGTAAATTATGTAATTACCGCAGAAATGCGGTTTCCTGAATAATTATACCACACTTTCCTGCAAATTTCAATACATATTTTTTTATTTGCGCTTTCTGCACGCGAATACTCCGGCAGCCGCCAGAGCCGCGATACCAGCGAACGCTGCCGCTCCACCAACTCCGGTGTCGGGGCTGCCCTTTGCAGGGGTTCCCGCGGGAGTTTCAACCGCGCTTTCCGAGCCGTCAGCCTCGGCGGTCACGGCGCCAGTTACCGGCGCGGAGGTCTGCTCTGCGGTCAGCCCGGACAGCAGCGAATAGATAGCGCTGTGACCTTCCTTGTTCGGGTGGATATCCATTGAGGAAATGTTCGTGTAGTCCAGCGCGTGACCCTCAAACGCGGAGTGTACGTCCGCTGCCTCCACGCCGTGCCCCTTAGCTTCTTCAAATATCTCCGCGTTGAGTTCACCGAGCTTTTCGCGGGCTGCGACGTCCATCATTTCCATGCCCTGTACGCCCTCGAACGGGTCGTATACGGTCAGGAGTATCACCTGACACTCGGAATTGAGGTCGGAGATCTCGCTGAGAATGCCGCATATGTTTTCGCCTATAGCGGAGACGTCCACGGAATCAACGGCGTCCAGCATTACGGACATCATCTGCGTCATTATCTGCATGTAGTTGTCCTCGTTGAGCTGAGTTTCCCCGCCTTGTAATGTAGAAAGCAGGTCGGGGTCGGACATCACCGCGCTCTGAACCGCGCTTATCATCGGCTGAAGGAAGTCGTTGCCGCCGATGGAGATGACAACTGTGTCAGCTCCTGCGAGAGCCGCAGCGATATCAGCGTCTTCGAGGGCGGTCAGAAGCTCGCCGGATGTTCTGCCGTCGACCGCGAAGTTCTCGTAGCCTCCGAAATCCGCGCCGAGCATGTTCGCGAAGCTGCCCGCTGCGCTGTAGTTATCGCCGGAAACGTAGCCGTCAAGCCCGTAGCCGCTGGTGATGGAGTCGCCCAGCACGACAAGCTCGCTGCCCTCCGCGCCGGCGGTGACGGTGCATGCCGCAGCTACCGCGGCAGCCATTATAATAGATAAGATCCTTTTCATGTGTTCTCCTTTCAGGGAATACCTCTTGAACGATAATATATGCCTTACTCCCGCGGAATATCCCGCCGGAGAGCCGTTTTCAGTATAACACAGACGCTGTTTTTTGTCAACATCAAATCACGGCGGTGTGGAAAACTCAAAATTCGCTGCCCTGCCGCATATTTTTTCAACTTTTAAACATTAAAAACGGGCAAGCCGATCGCCTGCCCGTTGATCTTAATTGACGCCGAATTCACTTTCAGCTCTGTTCCGGAAGAATGTACTTGTTCTTGTAATCGTTGAACTCGTCCATAAATTCGGAGCGGTCGAGCTTTTTCAGCTCGTTCATATATTCGTGGGTGTCCATGCTGTTGTCGCTTATCTGAATGAGGTACACCGCGATATTCGAGCAGTGATCGGATACGCGCTCGAAGTTCGTCAGCAGATCCTGCAGGATGAAGCCCAGCTCTATCGTGCACTTTCCGTTGCGCAGACGCTCGATATGGCGGGTCTTAAGGTCGCTGCGGAGCTGGTCGATCACGTCCTCAAGAGGCTCAACGTTCTTTGCGAGATTCACGTCATTGTTTACAAACGCGTTTATCGACATGTCCAGTATTTCGCTCACTGCGTTGACGATGACCGGAAGTTCCCTGAGAGCCTGCTGCGAGAACTTGATCTTTTTGCTGTGCATTTCCTCGGCGGCTTCCACGATGTTCACCGCGTGGTCGGAAATGCGCTCCAGATCGCCTATCGTGTGCAGCATGCTGGATACTATCTTGCTGTCGTTCTCAGAGAGATCCTTCGAGCTTATTTTCAGAATATATGAACCTATCTTGTCCTCGAAAATATCTATTGCATTCTCGTTGTCTATTACCTCGGCGCACTTCTTCGCGTCGTAGGTCGTAACGACCTCCATCGACATTTTCAGAGTTTCCTGAGTAAGTCTCGCCATGCGAATGCAGACGTTGCGGCACTGCTCGATAGCTACGGACGGGGTCTTGAGCAGACGCTCGTCAAGCAGCATAGGGGTGAGCTTCTCGTCGTTGGAATCGTCGCGGACGGTCAGACAGGCGAGCTTCTCAAGCTGCTTGGTGAACGGCAGGAACAGCGCGGTAGCCAGCACGTTGAATCCGGTGTGTATAACCGCGATACCGACTGCGTTCAGCGATTCCTCCATGAATGGCATACTGATGAATGCGTTCAGCAGGTAGAATATCGAAAGGAACACAACGGTTCCGATAACGTTGAAATAAAGGTGAACGAACGCTACGCGCTTAGCCGGCTTGTTTGCTCCGACGGAGGAGATAAGCGCGGTAACGCAGGAGCCGATATTCTGACCGAGCAGAAGCGGCAGCGCCACGGAGTATGTGACCTTACCCGTGGAAATGGCGATGGACTGCAGAATACCGATGGAAGCCGACGAGGACTGAAGCACAGCCGTCAGGACAGCTCCCGCGACAACGCCGAGCACGGGGTTCGAGAACATCATCAAAATATTGCAGAATGTCTCGTTCTCAGCAAGACCCGCAGTTGCGGAGGACATCGAGTTCATGCCGAACATCAGTACGGCGAAACCCGCGAGGATCATGCCGATGGTCTTTTTCTTGTCCGACTTGGTGAACATAATTAGGATCACGCCGATGACCGCAAGAACAGGTGTAAACGTGGTCGGTTTAAGAAGGTTCAGGAAGCTGAATCCGTCCGAGCCGCTTATCGACTGAAGGCTGAGCAGCCAGCTTGTAGCGGTGGTTCCGATGTTGGCGCCCATGATGACTCCGATAGCCTGTGACAGCTTCATCAGCCCCGAGTTAACGAAGCCGATTATCATGACCGTGGTTGCAGCCGACGACTGTATAACGGCGGTGATTATCGCGCCGAGCACTACGCCCTTGATGGGTTTGGACGTCGCTTTTTCAAGCCAGGTTTCGAGCTTTCCGCCCGCGAGTTTCTCAAGTGAAGCGCTGAGGGTATGCATTCCGAAAAGGAACAGGGCTATACCCCCGAGCAGGTTCAGTATGTCGTAGACATTCATTGCAAGATTCTCCTGTTTTTACAGCAATTATTCTTTATTGCTCTGGATTTAACACTTCTTTTATCCATACAACATAATTATACATGATTTTTCGGGAATTGTACAGTAGTTTGTCAAAAAATTTACGAAAATTTAATTTTTTGTTGATAAACCACAAAACAAGCGCTGCAATACCAGAGTTTTGCCGCACCGGGTCAATGTTTTTCCCACAAAGCTATAATTTACGGAATAAATGGAAATATTCTGGCTAAACTATGGCTGAACCCCGGAGCATACCATACCAAAAACGAGAAAGGAACTCATCATGAAAAAGGACAGAAACAGAAAGAATCTGAATACAAAGGCGTTTGCGGCAGCCGCGGTGCTTGGCGTGGGCGCGGTGGCGGCGGCGTCCTTCGCGGCATACAGCCGGACGATGGCGAACCTGACCCCTACCACCAGCGCGGATTCAACCAGCGTCTGGACTTTCAGCGCGCCTGAGAGCGTCCCCGCGAACGCAGAGCAGAGCGGAGTAGAGCGCGACGACGCGGCGGCCTCCAGACCCTCCGTTACTACGGCTCCCCAGGCGGCTGAGGCTCAGTCCCCGGAGACCGCCGAGGCTGAGGAGGTCAACAAGCCGGTGAAGTCGGAAGCGCGCAATATCATGCCGGTCGACGGGGAAGTATCCCACCCGTTCAGCAGCGGCGAGCTGGTGAAAAGCGAGACCCTCGGCGTGTGGAAGACCCACGACGGCTGCGATATCCTCTGCCCGCTCGGGACTGACGTGAAGTCGATGTCCGCAGGAACCGTCACCGAGATACGCGAGGACCCGCTGTGGGGCGTGATGGTGGTGGTCGAGCAGGATAATGGGCTAACCGTGGAGTACTGCGGGCTTGCCAAGGAGCTGAGCGTAAAAACCGGTCAGGAGATCCAGGAGGGCGCTGTGATCGGCAAGACCTCCGACACCTGCCAGGCTGAGATAGTCCAGCAGCCGCATCTCCACCTCGGAGTTAAGCAGGGCGGTAAGTGGATAGACCCGATGTCAGTGATTACGGGGAAGCAGGAATAACGAACTGGCTAGGAAAATTCAAAACTGGACAAAGGAAAATTCAAAACTGGACAAAGTAAAATTCGGAATTAAGAATTCGGAATTCGGAATTTCGGTATCCGGCTTCGCCGGATAATCTAAAATGACCAAAAAATCGGAGGAAAACCATGTTTTCCTCCGATTGTGTTCTATGTGTTTTATTACTTGAGACCTATAATATGACAATCATCTTCGCCGGGAATCAATTAAAATATTCCGGCGAAGCCGGCACCATAATTCCGAATTCATAATTCCGAATTCCGAATTCCCAATTATGAATTAATCCGTCATAATTATGTCAAATGATTATATCCGCCCTTTTTGATTATTTTCGCGTAGTTCTTGTAGGAGAGGTTAAGGTCGACGTAGCCGTCGATTCCGGATACGATTCCCTTGCAGGTGTACTGCCACATGCCGAAGTCTCCCGTGTAGGTAGGAACGGTGTTCCACTGCGCAAGCCATACTTCGTAGCCTGTGAGCTTCGACATATCAAGGTAGGTCGTCAGCCAGGACTTGTTGGAGTACAGCATGCCGTAGTAGCCTGCCGCGTTCACTTCGTCAAGGAACGCCTTGACGATCTTTGTAAGGGCGCTCTTTCCGAGGTTAGCCTGGCTCTGCTCCTCAACGTCGAGGACTACGGGGTAGGTTATCTGATAAGGCGAGATGGTCTTTATGAAGAACTTCGCCTCCTGCTTTGCTTCGGACACGGTGTGCGCATACAGGTAGTGGTAAACTCCGACCTTTATTCCTGCCTCGGCTGCTTCGGTGATGTTGCGCTTGAACGTGGTATCCTCGGAAGCGGGACGCGTGCTGCTGACGGGTCCTCTCGAAGCGCGGAGCATTGCGAACTCAACGCCGGAAGCCTTCACCTTCTGCCAGTCGATGGCTCCCTGGGCGTAGGAAACGTCGATGCCCTTGATACCGGAGTCGGTGGTGTCCTCGCTGGTGTTGTCGTCGTCGCCGGGGTCGGGGTTTACGAATGTTCCGTTGGAGTAGCGGTAGTCTATCAGGCGGCTGCTCTTTGAAACTGCGAATCTCGCCGCCTTCGACTTGTAGTATCTTACGGTTTTTTCAAACACGAAAACGCCGCTGTTCACCACGCTGCCGGTAAGCGAGAAGTAGCCCGCCTGTGTGGTGCGTCCGTTGATGGTTACTGAGAGGCTGCCGTGGCACAGCAGTCTGCCGGTCTCGGAGGTCTGGAAATCGCCGGTTACTATCATGTCTGCACTGGTGGTGAGGCTGAGCTCGCCGTAGTTCAGCAGTGTGCCGTTTTTATAAACGTTCACCGAGGTGGACGCTATCATGCTGCCGGTGCTGCGGTTTATGAAGTCGCCCGCGATCCTTACCAGCGCGCTCACGCTTGCCTTGAAGCTGCCGAAGTTTTCAAGTCCTGCTGATTCGAACACGGTCAGCGTGCCGGAGGTCATAAGCTCCGCGCCCGGCTCGATGGTGAGTATGCCGCGGACGTTCAGTGAACGCTCCGTGTAAACGACCAGCCTTGCGCCGCTCTTGATGAGCAGCCTGCTTCCTGCGGGAACTCCGAAATTGCCGCGGAGCTTGGTATCCTTTGATATGTAGTAGTTGACGCCGCTCTGCATTTTGGTTTTTCCGTCCCACTCCGTCCAGCCGGAGGTATCCGTCTCGGAGTAGATGTGGTTAGAAACGTCGAGCACGCTGTCAGGCTTGCCTGATATCGTTTCATCGGGGTCGATTATGGTCGTTTCGGTGCTGCCGCCGGGCGTGACTATCTCAGCTCCGGAGGTCCCGGGATCGCCCGAACTGTCGCCTGTGGCGGGGTCTATGACCGATGTTTCATTTCCGAAGTCCACGACCAGCATTGTCGAGCCGTCGCCGGTTTTTATCAGGGCAGTACCGTCTGCCTCCGCATACGCAGGAAGTGTCATTCCCGCGAGCATTACTGCGGATAACGCCGCAGCCGCCGCTTTCTTTAAAAAATTCATTTTTATACTCCACAACTGTTTGAATCCCGGCAAAAAGCGCCTGCTTCTATTGTGACATATTTTTTTGGATTTGTCAAATGTTTTTTGTGATTTTGCCAAGTTTTTTCACATGTAATTTATGGAAATAAGGGATTTCTGTTAAAATCGAAGATATTTTGCTGTTCCCGCGCGGAATATGAAGCGTTCCCGGAGCTGTCCGGCGGCAATTCCGGGAGCGTTCCATATATTGCAGGATTATTATGCTGAAATTTCAGAAAATACTTGACAAATCCCGGATCGGGGTGTATAATCACATTGTACGGAGTTATTCCCGTACAGCAGATCAATAAATGCGTTGATGGGTGCGGTTTTCCGCCACATGCCGAGTCCGCTTTTACAGAGAGCTGCCGTCTGGTGCAAGGCAGTAAAGCCTCCGCGTGCGATCCGCCCGTAGCAGACAGTCCGAACCCCCGCTGTACATACGGTCGCCACGGTGATACAGGAGTATGGTTCCCCCCCGGTGATACAGGAGATACTAAGACTGTACGGATTTCCACCGTTAAAGGGAAGTGCATTGATGGATGTACAGAGGCTGATTTGGCTTATATTTATGCCCTCTTATCGCTCTGACAAGGGGGATTTTTTAATAGCTGCTCCTCTGCACCCGACTAAAAATTGCCGAACGGCAGGAGGAGTTTTTTTATGCTTACACTAGACAAGGTTTACAAGGCGTCACACGTTCTCAAGGAAGTCATCAGGGAGACCGACCTCATCAAGGCTCCCAAGATCAACAAGGAGGCCGAGGTCTACCTCAAGACCGAGAACCTCCAGGTAACTGGTTCGTTCAAGGTGCGCGGCGCGTATTTCAAGATCTCCCAGCTCAGCGACGAGGAGAAGGCAAAGGGCGTTATCGCCTGCTCCGCAGGAAACCACGCGCAGGGCGTTGCTCTCGCGGCTTCCAGAGCCGGTATCAAGTCGCTCATCTGCCTGCCCGACGGCGCGCCTATCTCTAAGGTAGAGGCTACCAAGTCCTACGGCGCAGAGGTCTGCCTGGTAGAGGGCGTTTACGACGACGCCTACGCGAAGGCTCTCCAGCTCCGCGATGAGAAGGGCTACACCTTCATTCACCCGTTCGACGACGAGGACGTTATCGCAGGTCAGGGCACCATCGGTCTGGAGGTGCTCGAGCAGCTCCCCGACGTTGACGCTGTCGTAGTTCCGATCGGCGGCGGCGGACTTATCTCCGGCGTTGCCTACACCATAAAGCAGCTCAATCCGAAAATCAAGGTTTACGGCGTACAGGCCGCCGGAGCTCCCAGCATGGTGAACTCCATAAGAGACGGCAAGATCGAGCGCCTTGACAATGTTTCCACCATCGCGGACGGAATCAAGGTAAAGGAACCCGGTCAGCATACCTTTGATATATGCAGCAAGTACGTTGACGAGATCGTTACCGTTACCGACGACGAGATCGCGGCGGCTATCCTGGCGCTCATCGAGCAGCAGAAGCTCATCGCAGAGGGCGCTGGCGCAGTTTCCGTTGCGGCTGTAATGTTCGATAAGGTACCCGTAAAGGGCAAGAAGGTCGTGTGCCTCGTATCCGGCGGCAACATCGACGTTACTATCCTGTCCAGAGTCATTCACCGCGGCCTTGTTAAGTCCGGCAGAACCGCCCTGCTCAACATCGAGCTGCTCGACAAGCCGGGTCAGCTCCTCGGCGTATCCAAGATCATCGCACAGCTCGGCGGCAACGTTGTCGGCGTACACCACGAGCACGTTGGAAATTCCGACATCAACGGCTGCTACCTGAGAATTGAAATGGAGACCAGAAACTTCGAGCACCTCAATGAAATCAGAAAGGCGCTCACAGAGGCTGGCTTCAAGATCGTAGATTAATCACAGGAGGACATCAACATGAAAGACGTATTCACCACCAACGCACCCGCAGCTATCGGTCCCTACACACAGGCAAAGGTCGTAGGAAACATGGTCTACACCTCTGGTCAGATCGCAATTGTTCCCGCTACCGGAAACCTCGCAGAGGGCGGTATCGAGGCACAGGCAAAGCAGGTCTGCGAGAACCTCAAGGCAGTGCTTGCCGAGGCTGGCTCCGAGCTTGCAAAGGTCGTTAAGACCACCTGCTTCCTCAAGGATATCAACGATTTTGCAGCGTTCAACGCGGTTTACGGCGAGTATTTCACCACCAAGCCCGCACGTTCCTGCGTAGGCGGTCTGAGCCTTCCCAAGGGCGCGCTCGTCGAGGTCGAGGTTATCGCCGAGGTCTGATACCCATATTCTGAATCATAGCTGGCTGCCTCCGGGCGGCCAGTTTTTTTCGGGGATAAATTAACGACATCGTGCTTGAAAAACCTAAGCTCCGGTGATATAATGGATTCAGAGCGTTATAATACGCCGCTGAACTTAACAGACTGAAAACAAAGGAAACCAAAACCCATGAGTGAAAAGAAGAAGCAGCACGGAGCCGGACAGCTCCTGCCGCTGTTTGTATCGTTCCTGAAAATCGGCGCGTTCACCTTCGGCGGAGGCTACGCAATGATCCCGCTGATACAGAAGGAAGCCGCCGACCGCCACAAGTGGATGACAGACGAGGAAATAATGGAGATAGTCGCCATTGCCGAAAGCACGCCGGGGCCTATCGCAGTCAACGCCGCGACATTCACAGGATACCATGCCGCGGGAGTTCCCGGCGCGGTGCTGGCTACCATCGGGGTAGTCATGCCGGCGTTCCTGGTGATAGCTGCGGTGTCCTCGGCGCTGACGCTCGTCAGCGGAAACCAGTGGGTGAAATGGGCGTTCAGCGGAGTGCGCGCGGGCGTGCTGGCGCTTATCGTGAAGTCGCTGTTCGGAATGTACCGCCAGTGTCCAAAAAACGCGCTGTCCTACGTTATCGCTGCCGGGGTGTTCATCGCGGCGGGGTTCTTCAACGCCAGCGTACTGCTGCTGATAGTTCTGTGCGCGCTGTTAGGGCTGTTCTTTTCGCTGAGGAAGCGGGGTGAGCGCCGGTGATATACCTTGAGCTGCTGCTTACGTTCCTGAAAATAGGCGCGTTCACCTTCGGCGGAGGCTACGCAATGCTGCCGCTGATACAGGCGGAGGTGAAGTCCCACGGCTGGCTCGACACTGCGGAGCTGGTGGATTTCATCGCGGTCAGCGAGAGTACTCCGGGGCCGTTCGCCGTGAACATCTCCACCTTCGTCGGAATGCGCACCGCAGGAATCCCGGGCGCGTTATGCGCGACCTTCGGAGTTGTCCTGCCGTCGTTCCTGATTATAATCCTTGTCGCGAAGTTCTACGAAAAGTTCCGGAAAAGCAGCATAGTCCAGGGCTGCATGACCGGTCTGAAGCCTGCGGTCGTCGGACTTATCGCCGCCGCGCTCGTGACTACGGGGCAGGCGGTGTTCTTCCCGGCGGGTATAAGCGCCGGAGTGTTCACGACGCCTGCGTTTTTGTGCTCCGCCGGGATATTCGCGGCTATGCTGGCGCTGTCGCTTAAGAATCTCCACCCCATTGTGGTGATACTGATTTCCGCCGCGCTGGGAGTGCTCACCGGGTGGTGCTTCGGGCTGTGATTCACGACCCTTTTGAAGGCGGAAAATTCTCCTCATAAACGCGCTGCGGCGCAGGATCTCTCCTGCGCCGCGTTTTCGCAAAATTTGATCTATCCGCGCCGGGAATTCCCGACGGCTGTAAGCGTATCATTTTCGAAGATACTGAGCTTCACGCCCGGTATCTCAGCGTTTGTTATTTCGTAGTCGGCAAAGCTCGCAGGGCGGCTTCTGAGCGACTCGGCTATCACGCTGCTGAACACCATCGCCGGAGGGCAGACGCCGAGCTTCCCCGGGTGCTCCCACCAGTACAGGCGGCGAACCTCGATCGACCCGGCGGGGCGCGACGATGAGCAGTCGTTATCCGGAAAATGCAGCAGAGCCTCCCGCAGCAGTTCGCAGTCGGCGCAGGTCAGCCCGTTTTTAGCCGCCACGCCCGGAATGATTGAGCCGCGCAGAATGTACAGTCCGTGCTCAACGCTGCTCTTGAATCCCATCGAGATTTTCCCGTTGTTCGGAAGGCAGCAGGTTATCCCGGTGGAGATAACCTTTACCGGGCAGACGCTCACCGCTGGCTGAATCGAAACCGCGCCCTTAACTCCCGGCGCGTGCATTCCCCTGGAGGAAAACACCTGCCCGAACGCGCGGACGTCGAACCAGCGCCGGCATGCCTCCGCCGGAATATCGCAGTTCCCCGGGAGCGCGGAGAGCCGCCGTGCGAGGTCGTCGCCGGGGCGCTCCGGCGGGGAGATCAGAATCGGCTGACCCAGCTCGGCAAGCGCGTTCCGGAGCTTCCTGCGAATGCACACCGCCGATATGACGCCGCGCCCGCTGCTGTCCGTTCTGGGGAGACCTTTCTTCATCGGGTCGCCGTTTGGGTTCGCTGAATCCACGGTTATCAGTGCTTCGAAATCTATTCTGTGTCCGAGCGGGGTAAGATGTTTTGGCTGCGGCATGATATCACCTCTTGTTCGCGAGTTCTGGCAGGGTGAAAAGCTCCTGCGCCGAATAGCGGATAACGCCGCTTTCCATAATGCAGTTGAAGTAGCGCGGCTCGCCCGCCGTGTAGTCGAAGCTGTGGTAGAGGATCCCCAGGCTGACCGCCTTGCCGCTGTCGTAGGCTCCCGCGCCCTCGCCGAAATGCACTGAGCGCACCGCCGCCGGGCAGTCCGCGCGGCCGAGGCAGACCCATCTGCGGCCGCCTCGGGCGAGGCTCCGCAGCGCTATGCGGAAATGCCTGATCTCGTCGCGCTCGGTGAGTTTAACAGAGCCGGGGCGCTGTTCGTTCCACACAAAGTGCGCCCGGAGCTGATACCGTACGTCCTTCAGACAGTGTACGCCGGCGTTTGTGAAGCGGCTCCCGTCAGATGTCCGCGCGCCCTCGCGGGTATATCCGATGGGTTCCATCACGCGAAGACTGTCCGGTACCCAGATGAAATCCGGATTCCAGTAGATGGAGCCAAGTATCCCTTTCAGCGCTTCGCAGCTAGGGACCGGAAGCGTCTGCGGACGCAGCGGGTCGCGGAATAACGCGCGTTCGCCGCGTATCTCAAGCTCGATGGAATTTGAAAACTTCACAGTATCTCCCCCTCGGATCATTATAGCTTAAAATCGTTATTTTTTCAATGCGCAGCTCAGCCAAATAATTACAGGGCGTGCGGATTTCGGGCGGCGGGTGAATTTTTCTGAAATGCGGTTTTTGTCGAAGTTCTACAAAATTGGGTTTGCCAGATTGTTCAAATTGGAAAATGAAATGGGTCGAATGTCGCTGGAATGCACAAAAAATCCCTGCATTGCTGTAGGGATTTTGTACTTATACCAGTTCATTTACAAGCTGCTTGAAATGCCTGCCGCGTTCCTCGAAGTTCTTGTAGAAGCCGTAGCTTGCGGCGGCGGGGCAGAGTATCACGCGGCGCTTTGCAAGCCCGGAAGCGGTTTTGACTGCCTCCGGGAGGTCCTTTACGCGGACCTTGTTCACCATGGGGGAGGTTATCATATCGCCGATACGGTAGCCGCTGTCCGGCAGGAGTATCACATTTTTAACGTACCCGGTGTTGAGGAAATCCGCCAGCTTGTCGTAGGGGATATTGCGCTCCATGCCGCCGAGGATAACGCAGTCGGCGCCGTCCGGGAACGCCTTCACAGCCGCTATCGCCGCCTCGGGAATGGTGCAGATGCTGTCGTTGATGTACTCCACGCCGTTCACCGTGCCGACGTATTCAAGGCGGTGCTCAAGCCCCCTGAAATCCGGAAGGGAAGCGAGGCAGCGGTCGGTATCGGCTCCGGCGGCGGTTGCAGCCATGAGCGCCGCGGTGATGTTGTAGACGTTGTGCTTTCCGCGGAGCTGGGTGCGTACCTCGCCGGCGGGTATCTCACGGTCGGGGAGGAATATCGCGCCGTTCTCCGCGAACGCCATAGCCGGGCGCTCGCAGCCTATGGTTATCAGCCTGGACTTCCGGTAGCCGGAGCTGCTGCAGTTCGGGGCGTTGCTGCATTCCGCGTTGGTGCAGATGTCGTCCGGTATCAGGTCTACGTTGAGTATCGAAACGTCGCCTGCCTGCTGGAATTTATAGATGTTCCGCTTGGCTTCGGCGTACGCCTCGAGGCTCACGTAGTGGTCGAGATGTTCCGGGAAGATGTTCAGCAGCACGGCTATCTCCGGGGAGTGATGCACGAACTCGAGCTGATGGCAGCTCATCTCGCAGACCGCAACGGCGTCCGGGGTCATTTCCTCGAAGCGCTCCAGCGGCGGAACTCCGATGTTGCCTATCAGCATGGTTTTGAATCCGCAGGCGCTGAGGAAGTGATAGGTCAGCGAGGAGGTCGTGGACTTCCCCTTTGTGCCGGTTATGCCGATGATTTTACACGGGCGAAGCCGGAGCAGCACCTCGGTCTGGGTGAGTATCCGGGATTTTTCCTCGTCGGTCAGCTTATCCTTGATGATGACGCCTGGGCTTTGCAGGAGCAGGTCGTAGCCCTTTGCACGGTCGAGGCAGTCCTCGCCGTATATCCCGGTGACTCCCGGTATATCCTGCGGCTTCATGTCCGCGACTGCTATCTCAGAACAGCAGCCGAGCCTGTTCAGCAGCGAGAGCCACACTCTGCCTTCCCTGCCGTAGCCCAGTATGGCGCAGCGTTTTCCTTCAAAAAGGGGGCGTAATTCATTGATGTTCATTGCATTTCTCCGAGCAGATATTTGAACTCCTCCGGTACAAAATTGTCCCGGTCGAAGTAGTTTTCAAGGGATACCGGCGCGTATTCCGGGAACAGACTGCGCCAGCGCTTCAGCAGTGCGGGCGGATCTGACTTCCGGCGCTCCCACGCCATTTCGAGCGAGAGCCGCACCTCGTCCTTGGTGCCGACGCATTCGAAGGGCTTATCTTCGCCGTCCAGCGCCAGACCGTCCAGCATATCGGAAAGCTCCTGCTTTTCGAGCATGTTGCAGCCGAAAATCCGTGTCAGCACGTCGTCGTCGAGGAACGCCGCCAGCAGGATATAGACGTACAGGCACTTCGCGCAGTTACAGCACCAGGAGTTTGTTTTGCTGCCAAGGTTGCAGCTCTGGAAGATTCCGAAATACTGCGGGTACTTCACGAATTCCCGGGCTATCTGCCACTCGCTCCAGGGGCGGAGCAGGCTGAAATATTCCGGGCAGCGGGAATACCCGCCGAACCACTTTTCGCAGTACTCCCGGAAGTCCCGCTCGAACTCGGTGGACTTGCTGTACTGGTGGTTTATCTGTGTGCCATCGACGTAGGATTCGTTCGCGCTGCTCTCGTTGGAGAGCGCGATGTACTTCAGCCCGTGAACGCAGGCGCAAAGCTCCGCGGAGAACGCCACCACAGCGGAAAACGGCGTGTGTCCGTTGAGATAACCCATTTTGTTCAGCTCCAGGAGCTGTTTGTCGATGGCGCGCTTCGGAGCGATAACGCGGCTTTCCGGAATTCCCGCCGCTTCCGCACAGCCGAGGGTCGCGCCCCGGGGATTGATGATATATGCGGATATGTCCACTCCGGCTTTCCGCAGTAATTCCAGCGTGACGACGCTGTCCTTGCCGCCGCCGATGGGAACCATGAAGCCGGAAAGGCTGTTCGTGCGCGGAGTAAGCTCCGACTGCTCCGGTGCGTTTATCGTCATGAAGCTGTCAAAGCCGGGCGTTATTCCATTGCGGTAGAAGAATTCCCCAAGCCCGTTGAAGTAGAGCTTTTTCCACCAGAGCTTCTGTTCTTCGGAAAGCCCGCCGCAGCGTATCTCCACCACTGGAGGGCAGGCGCACTTCCAGTAGGAAACGAGTTCCGCCATTCCCAGGGAGAACGCGATACGGTCTGCAAGCTCACGGTCGAAGGTCAGTCCGCTGAATTCCTCGGGAAAAGTCCACCCGGGGTAAAAGTGGTATTCGTCAATTGAAAAGTGGAACCGGAGCAGCGTGGAGCCGTCCTGCTCCGTGAATTCATAGCTGTGGTAAATAAAGCTGCCGTGCTTCCGGCGAAGCTCGTCGTAAAGGCTCATGTGTCCTCCGTTATGCGTGATGATTACGCAGGTCGTATTTCTTCACGAATGCGTCTATGCTGTCGTCGCTTTTCCTGTCGAAGCCTTCGCTGCATGGTATCAGCGACCAGTACTCTGTAATGCTGGCGGATTCGCCGTTTTTCAGGGTCTTAAGCTCGCCGAGGCTCTCGCATTCGAGGAAGATCCCGTTCGTGAAGGTCTCGAAGTTGCAGCCGTAGTCCGGGTAATTCCCGTCGATATTCATGCGGAAATTCTTGAGGAAAATCTGCCCGTGGTTGACCACAGCCGCCCAGCCGTCCTCGTTGTTTATGCCTATCTTGAATTTTTCCGGCGCACCCTTTACCTGCTGAAGCGTGCCATATCTGTTCGACAGGAAAAACCGGTCGTCGCTGATATCCGAGTAGCTCCAGAAAACGTTCCTGCGGTTAGAAAGCAGCCCGTTGTCAGCCTGGCTCTGTGGGAATATCTCCACGCCGCCCGCCGCGCATACGGTGAGCGCCCAGGGCGCCAGTGTGACTATCGCGCCGGAAACGTTCCTTATCTCGTGGAAAAGCTCGACTTCCGAGCCTTCGTCCGCGAGTCTGTATATCAGCCTGTGCTGCTGACCGGTGCGGGTCGCCGGAGGAATCAGCGTTATTTCGCCGCCGGAAACTGTATATTCCACCGGCTCGTTATCCGGGACGTAGCTGTGCGGGTAGCTTTCAGGGCTGCTCCAGAGCCTGTGGCCGCCGTATATGTACCAGGTCCTGCCCTCGCCGAAATAATCGCGGAGTTCCTGCGAATCGTCCTTGAATTCCCGGCCTGCGTCCTCAAGCAGCATGTTTTCGTGACCGTTCAGGCAGTAGGAAATAATGCGTGGTCCGATGTCCACAGTGATTATAATGCTTGCCGTGCCGTTGTCGAGCTTAACGCATCTGCCGAAGTTCTTGTAGTTAAGTTCAGTCGCTGTTACCATTTTATGCACACTCCCTTTTTTTAAATTCGGAATTCGGAATGCGGAATTTATGTGCGCCGCTACCGCGGCGGTATTCCAATTGTATCAAATTTTGATATGTCCCGCGAAGCGGGACTCCGAAATTCCGAATTCCGAATTCATAATTCCGAATTTAACTTAGTATCGTTGGCTTGGCTGTGAAGTCGGAGCCGCAGGGGAGCGGCTTTTCCAGGGCAAGCGCCCATACGTCCCTGCAGCGCGCCTGGAACACTCCGAGCCTGTGAGCTTCGAAGGACGCGTCCATCAGCGCCCGCAGTGAGGTGTCCATCGGGACGGTGCAGCCGGAGTTCTTCGCAGCCGAGAGTATCTCCCTGCCCCGGGAGTTCATGCCGAGAATGCGGATATATCCGTCCGGCTCATGGAGCATTTTTTTGTCCACGCCGAGGAACGCGCACATCACCGCCCGGCGTATCCGCGCGAGGGTGTAACGCTTCGTCTTGGCGAGGAAGTACAGCTCGTCGAGGCTCCCCGCCCGGCGCACCGCCTTGAAGAGCCGTTCGCCAAGCCCCTGCGCCGCGTCGTACACGGCTTCGAAGTCCTCCGGCCGCATCATGCGGAGCTTCGCGAGTATCGCGGTCTCCAGACGGCGGATATCCGCAGCGGGGGAGTCTATAAGCGGAGCGTACGCGCTGTAGTCCTCGCCGGCGAGTATCTTTTTGCGTATCGCCGAGGCGCTGAGGAATTTTTCCTGCTCGCTGTCGCTGTCGTGGGCTGCGCCTTCGCGCCGGACAGTCACCGGCTCGATGCCGCTGCCAATGTCGTCGAGCGCCTTGATGTACTCCACGGCGAGGGTGTTGTTTGGCGAGGATATCACGTCGTATACGTCGTCGGTGTAGAATTTCTTCACCGCCTCCGCGAGGGCGGCGGGGTAGCTTTTCCCGCCGGACATCAGAAGCTGGAAGTAGTCGGAATGCACCGCGTACTCCACGGCTCCCGCGGCCTCGCGCAGGGCGGGAATGCTCCCGCATTCGCTGCCGAAGCTGAGCATATCGACGCAGCCGAGCGCGGAAATTATCCCCACCGCGCCCCTTGCGAAGCCCTCGGCGGCGCACAGGCTGTACTTCACGGGAAGCTCCAGCACGAGGTCGGCGCCGTTTTCGAGCGCGGTCTTTGCCCGGGCGAACTTATCGGTGACTGCTAGGTCGCCGCGCTGGGTGAAATCCCCGCTCATCACGGCGGCGATGTGGGTCGCGCCGAGTGCGCGGGTCTGTTCGAGCTGGTGCCTGTGTCCGTAGTGGAACGGATTATATTCGCAGATAACTGCGGCTGTTTTCATAAAAGTGCCCCCTTTCCGGATCGTGGCTGTTCTTCTTAATATTTTACACCAAAACACGCTATAAATCAATAATTTTTCAAAAAAGACTTGATTTTTTCGCCGGAAAGTACTACAATATTACTGTTGTATGAGCAAAATCTCTGTTATTCTCTGATTTTGTGATTTTTTATTTCACCTGAAAGGATTTATTAACATGAAGATTCTTGTAATCAATGCCGGCAGCTCCTCGCTGAAGTACCAGCTTATCAATATGGAGGACGAGAGCGTTATTGCAAAGGGCAACTGCGACCGTATCGGTATCGACGGCCATATCAAGCACACCACGTTCGACGGCAGGACAGTCGAGGCTGACTGCAAGTTCCCGACCCACACCGAGGCGTTCGAGAAGCTCGTTGAGGTACTCACCACCGGCGAGGGCAAGGTCATCGACAGCATGAGTGAGATCTCCGCCGTAGGCCACAGAATAGTACAGGGCGCTGAGGTCTTCAGCAAGACCACCCTCGTTACAGACGAAGTTATCCAGCAGATAGACGACCTCGCAGAGCTCGCACCGGTACATAACCACCCCCACGCGCTCGCCCTGAGAGCATGCAAGAAGGTAATTCCGGCTACGACTCCGCAGGTAGTCGTATTCGATACCGCGTTCCATTCCACCATGCCGGAGAAGGCGTTCATGTACGGTCTTCCCTACGAGTGCTACGAGAAGCTGCACGTAAGAAAGTACGGCTTCCACGGCACATCTCACAGATTTGTAAGCCAGGCTCTCGCTGACGCTATGGGCAAGGATATCAAGGATCTCAAGATCGTATCCTGCCACCTCGGCAACGGCTCCTCCATCACCGCCATCGAGGGCGGCAAGTCCATTGACACTTCCATGGGCTTCACTCCTCTGGACGGCGTTATCATGGGAACACGCTGCGGCAGCGTAGACCCCTCCGCTGTAACCTTCGTTGCAAATAAGCTGGGTCTTACTCCCAACGAGATGAGCGACTACATGAACAAGAAGTCCGGCTTCCTCGGAATTTCCGGTATCTCCAGCGATAACCGCGATATCACAAGCGCGGCGGAGCACGGCGACCACAAGGCGCAGCTCGCAGGCGAGATGCTCCGCTATGAGATCAAGAAGTTCATCGGCTCCTATGCGGCTGTCATGAACGGACTTGACGCTGTTATCTTCACCGGCGGCATCGGTGAGAACTCCGACGATGTCCGCGCTGACGTATGCCACAACATGGAGTACCTCGGCATCAAGCTTGATGATTCCGCAAATGCAGGACTCAGAGGCAGGCTCCAGAAGATCTCCGCTCCCGACAGCAAGGTCGAGGTCTGGGTCGTTCCCACCAACGAGGAGCTTCTCATCGCACGCGATACCCGCGACCTGGTAGGAAACCTTTGATTTTACGCTGATGTAAACGAAGTCCGCAGTCATTCGGCTGCGGATTTTCTGTATCGGGAGGTGGCGCCGTGAGGACGTTCTACATTATACTTCTGGGGCTTTCCGGAGGGTACCTGCTGTTGCAGCTTGCGGTGCATCTGCTGTTTGGAAGGCAGCTTTTCCCGAACGCCGGGGAGCTTTTCGAGCACACTAAAAGCCGCGCGGAATGGCAGACGGTATTTCCGAAGAACCTGCTGCGGCTGATCGTGTTCGTATTCGTGACGTCGTTTATAGGGCTTCTGCTGGACTGCGTTGGGGCTGTGAGCTGGCTGGGGCTTCCGCTGGCGGCGGCTGGAGGGCTGGCGTTCAATTTTCTGCTGAGCACGGTGTTTTCGCCGATGTACCTGAAGCTCCACAAGCAGGGCGAGCCTTCCGAAAAGGAGCTTGAGAACATGGACGGGGTAGTGACCGAGGAGATATCCCCGGATATGTACGGCGAGATAAAAGTGACCCGCGGCGGGAAGCCCTATTATTTCCGGGCGGTCTCGGCGAACGGCAGGGAGCTTCCGGAGGGCACGGAGGTCATAGTTATCTACAGCGAGGACAGCGCGTGCTTTGTGGAGTCGAAGGAGCGCTTCTTCGATGTGCTTTTCGAGGAGGGAGCGGCTCCGGAGACTCCCGCGCGGGAAGCGGACGATGATTCATGGAGGGCGTAGAATGAACGTGATAGTATTTGACATCGGCGGAACGCTGATGGAGTATGTCAACATGCCGAATGTGTGGATAGACTACTACGACAGCGCATTCCGGTATGTCCGGGAGAAGCTGGGTCTGCCGCTGACCGACGAGCAGCTTGAAGCCTCCATCGAGGTGCTGAAGCAGTACAATCCGCGGGTGAAGTACCGCGAGAGGGACTACGCGCCGGAGCAGATATTCGGCGACGCAGCAGCGGGGTGGGATTTCCCGTATTCGCTGGAGGAGGTCATAAGCGCGTTTTTTGAGAACATGAATCTGACCCCGCTGATTTATCCGGAGACTATCCCAGTGCTCCGGAAGCTGCGCTCGTCGGGCTGGAAAATCGCCACGCTGACCGACGTAGCTACGGGAATGCCGGATAAGCTCCACAAGAGCTACTTCCCGGAGCTTATGCCGTATTTTGACATGTATGTATCGTCACAGAGCTGCGGGTTCCGCAAGCCGAATCCGGAGGGAGTGCACCAGATAGCGGAGCATTTCCAGGCTGACGAGAAGCAGTTCATATTTGTGGGCGACGAACCCAAGGACATCAAGACAGCACAGAATGTAGGCTGCCGTTCGGTACTCATCGACCGGAAGGGCAGGGGGCTGGAAGTCGGGCAGGACTACACGATAACGACGCTCGACGAGCTTCTGACGATATGTGGTGTGACATGACGGGGCGTAAAAGGGCGCTGCTGATATCGGGCGTACTTGTAGCGGCGGTGTGTATTGCTGCGGTATGCGTACATCTGTGGTACGAGAGCCTTAAAACTGCGAAGCGAAAAGGAAATAAAAGCGGGAGGGCGCGGACCCTCCCGTATTTTTATTCCTCCATCTGCTTGCCGAAGTACATTGCGGCAGCCTGGACGAGCGCGCTCTGCTCGTTCGTTGCGAATTCGTTGTCGTCGCCGGAGAGCATGATAACGGCTCCGTTGACGTCGCCCCGCGAGAGTATAGGCGCGGCGGCTATCGCGTAGCGGTCGATACCCTCGATGGGGTTGAGCCGCTGATCCTCGCGGGAGCGGTAAACGTGGCTCTTGCGCTGCTCGATGAGGTCCTCCAGGGAGCCTGAAACGCGGCGCTCGATGACCTCCTTCTTCGCCATTCCGGATACGGCGATAACGTGGTCGCGGTCGCAGATAACGGCGGGACAGCCGCCCACCTTCGACAGCACGTCGGCGTACTGCGATGCCGTGCAGGATATCTCCCCGACCGGGGAGTACTTCTTGAAAATGACCTCCCCATCGGGGCTGGTGTAGATCTCTAGGGGGTCGCCCTCGCGGATACGCATGGTGCGGCGGATCTCCTTAGGGATAACGATACGTCCGAGGTCGTCGATACGGCGGACGATTCCGGTAGCTTTCATATATAAATTCCTCCGTTGTTTAAAAATAACAGCATTTCTGCCTGTGGTGGTATTGTCTGTCTTTTCCGTGGAATTATTCATGCGGTTTCGACAAAAAATGCGAACGACTAGTAAAAACGGCATGCTTGAAATCCATGTGAGTTTGTGTTATAATCAAATCAGTTTATTATGGGAACCTCTAAAAACCGATAAAAACGCCGTGTTGAAATTGATAATTGCCGTTGTCGTGCTGATTATCGGAGTGTATTCAATGCCGTCCTTCGTCAGCACAGTACAGATGTGGTTTTAGAGGCGGTCTTTAAATAATAGGTTATTTCGACAGCCGGCGCCGTTTGTTGCCGGAATCATGCAGATTTTCCGAGCGCCGGCTTATCTTCCGCGAACCTGCATTTCCGGCTCGCGGGCAGGAAGTACGCTATCTCCGCCACGGCGGTTATCGCCCATGAGAAGCTGTACAGCAGGTATAGCGACGTTATCGTCTGGAAGTGCGCGAATATAGTGTACACCCACACCACCCGGAACACACAGGAGCCCATTATCACCATGATGGTCGGGACTACTGTCCTGCCTATCCCGCGGGCGGCGGCTATGGTGCAGTCCATGAAGGCGGCGATGGGGTAGCTCCAGCCCATTATGTAGAGCCGCTCCATTCCGGCGTTTATTACTTCCGCGTCGTTCGCGAACAGCGACAGGAACCCCCGCCCGAACAGCATGAGCAGTCCGCCGAGTATCGCGCCAGCCGCGAAGGAGTAGGTAAGGCTCACGGCGTAGCTCTTCATCATTCGGGAGTGGTTCCCGGCGCCGCGGTTGCGGCTTATGAAGCTGGCGCAGGCGGTGTGTATCGCCGCCTGGACGTTGAATATTATCGCGTCCGCGTTGGCTGCCGCAGAGTTTCCGGAAACCGTTATCGCGTCGAAGTGGTTCACGCCGGTCTGTACGAACAGGTTCGCCACGGCGAAAACCGCGTTCTGTATACCCGCCGGAATTCCCAGCATGAGCACGTCGGCGCACGCCTTACGGCTGATGTACTTCCGGGAGGGTTTGAGCGCGCAGCAGTCCCTGCGGCGCACGAGGTATACCACTATCAGCCCCGCCGAAAGGTACTGCGAGATAACGCTCGCCGCCGCGACTCCGGAAGCCGCCATTCCGCAGCAGATGACGAAGAAAAGGTTCAGCGCAACATTGAGCGCTCCGGCTATCGAGAGGTATATCAGCGGGCGCTTGGTCTCGCCGCAGGCGCTGAGTATTCCGCTGCCGAAGTTGTACACCGCCATCGCCGGCATTCCCAGGGAGTATATACGCAGGTAGGTCACTGCCTCGGTTATAAGTTCGGATTTCGTCCTGAGGAGGGTCAGCATAGGCTCCGCCAGGAACAGGCACACCAGGCAGACTATAACCCCGATTATCCCGCACACCAGCAGCGAGGAGTGCACCGTCATTCTGACGCCCTCGTCGTCGCCTGCGCCCAGTCTGTGCGCCGCCCGGACGTTAACGCCCGCGCCCATTCCGATGAGGAATCCGGTGAAGAGCGACACCAGCAGGGTAGTGGAGCCTACCGCGCCGAGGGCTATGTAGTCCGCGAATTTCCCGGCTATCGCTACGTCGCTGAGGTTAAAGAGCACCTCCAGAACCTGGGTCATCATAAGCGGCAGGCTGAACAGAAGTATGTTCTTCCACAGCGAGCCTGTTGTCATTTGTATAGAACACGTCTTTGTATTCATTTTATTTCCTTATCATTATCATTATCATTATCATTGAATTATTGTTTTCCAGCGCGGCGGAGGCACCGTTGCCTTTACCCGCCAGGATATCATATCACTTTAGGCGGGAATTGTCAAGCGCGCACTGTGCCGGAGCATGAAAAAACAGGTGCGGCGTAACTCCGCATATTTGCGCCGCATGCGCGGAATTCCTCCGTGAAGCGCGGCGCGGCGCGGCAGTGAGAGACTCCGGGGCGCACGGCGGAGATCTCCAGCACGGAGCGTTCCGTGCCGGGGAACAATCGCCGCAATCGGCTTAACGGCGCGTTTTGGCGGCTGTTTTCCGGAAAGGGCTTGAAATTCCCGGGGATTTGTGGTATGTTATTGTTGCAGGGGGAAACCCGCAATAAACATATGTGCAGAACAACAAGGAGGAATCATCATGGATTTTCAGATCGTGCTGCCCGGAAAGACCATCGCAGGCAAGGGCGCTTTATCCCGCGCAGGGCTTGAGAAATACGGAAAGAAGCCGCTTATCGTCACCGGAAAACATACCGCGAAGTCGCAGGCGGCGGCGGAGCTTCTGAAATACGCGCCGGGGGGAGTTGTTTTCGACGGCATAACCGGCGAGCCTACCGTTGAAATGATAAACGCGGGAGTCGCGGCGTATCATGAGAATTCCTGCGACCACGTCATCGGCATCGGCGGCGGAAGCGCCCTTGACAGCGCGAAGGCTATAGCCGCGATGTCGGCGCTGGGCGGGAACATCGCGGACTACATGGGAAAAGAGATCGACGGAGAATTCCCGCCGATGGTGCTTATCCCGACCACGGCAGGGACAGGCTCCGAGGCTACGAAGTTCACGATAATCACCGACACCGAAAAAGATATCAAAATGCTGCTGAAGGGCGACAAACTGCTCCCGGATCTCGCCGTGCTGGACTATTCCTACACGCTGTCCGCGCCGAAGTCAGTGACCGCCGCCACCGGCATGGACGCCCTCACCCACGCCATCGAGAGCTACACCTCCAGGAAGGCGAATCCCATCACCGACACCTTTGCGCTGTCCGCGCTGAAGCGGATTTTCGCGAACCTCCCAACGGCGTACAGCGAGCCGGAAAACGAAACCGCCCGGGAACAGATGCTCATTGCGGCATACGAGGCGGGGGTATGTATCAACAACGCCTCCGTCACCATCGTACATGGAATGAGCCGCCCCATCGGAGCGCTGTTCCATGTTCCGCACGGGATATCCAACGCTATGCTGGATATAAAGTGCCTGGGATTTGCGGCGCAGGGCGCTCCCGGGAAGTTCGCAGAGGCTGCCCGGGCGGTCGGCGTATCCGGCAGCGCTGACGACAGCGCCGCCGCGCAGGACTTCCTCGCGGCGCTTGAGAAGCTGTGCGGGGCGGTGGAGATACCCACGCTCGCGGAGTACGGCATAGACCGCGGGGAATTCTTCGCCGCAATGGACAAGATGGCTGACGACGCCCTCGCCAGCGGAAGCCCCGCCAATACCATCAGGGAGGTCGCCAAGCAGGATATTCTTGACATTTACGCCTCTCTTTGGAATTAAACGGTGTGCCGCAGCATAGTCAGCCACTGTGCCAGAGGCACAAAAACGGCGTTTTTTGAGCGAATTTCGCAAAAAAGGTTGACACAGCACAAATAACACGCTATAATCAGTACATAAAGCAACGGCGCTTGAAGCCCTTACGGGTTCAGGCGCCGTTTGTTTTTATCAGGTCACCTCTAAAAACCTTGTTTGAGTGAAAATGTGTATAGCACACCGCCTGCTTCTTCAAACCTCCTCGTAAGGCATACAGCCTTACTTCGTCGGCTTTCATCGCATTCGGCGCACTCTACCCATTTTCCCTTTTCAAACCGGTTTTTAGAGGTTCCCATCAGACAGAAATACAGAAGCAAAGGAGAGTTTTTATGTACACATGCAGCTATGACAGAATGAAGGACAAGATCGAAACTTTCAGCAAATTCGGCGACGCAGGCCACGGCGGTATCACCAGGTACTCCCTCTCGCCGGAAGCTATCCAGGCAAGAAACGAGTTCCGCCGCAGAATGGAGGCGATCGGCGCGGCCATCGAAGTGGACGACGTTGCGTGCATGTATGCGACGCTCCCCGGCTCCGACCCGGACGCAAAGCGCATCGTAATGGGCTCCCACGTGGACAGCGTAAAGAACGGCGGCAACTATGACGGTATCCTCGGCGTGATGAGCGCGATGGAGGTGCTCGAGACAGTCGCTGAAAAGAAGATACCGCACAAGCACCCGCTGACCGCGATGATCTGGACAAACGAGGAAGGCTCGCTGTATCCGCCGGCAATGATGTGCTCCGGCATTATCTGCTACGACTACCTGCCGGAGGATATCCGCAGCAAGTTCAAGTTTGAGGACATGATGGCTTCAAAGAGCATTCTCGACAACAAGTCTACGTTCGGCGAGGCGCTGGAGAAGTCCGGATTCAATGGCGACAGGAAGTATCGTATCTCTCCTGAGAAGTACATGTATATGTTCGAGACACACATCGAGCAGGGTCCTATCCTCGAGGACGCCGGAAACGATATCGGAGTTGTCGACTGCGTGCTCGGAATGTTCAACTACCGCCTTAAGTTCTACGGTCAGACCACCCATGCAGGAACGTTCCCCATGCCGAAGCGCAGGGACGCATTCCTGGCGGCTTCGCAGGCGCTGTGCTACATCCACGAGGAGATAGACAAGCTGGGATATTCCGACCTGGTTTACACCACCGGCGAGGTCGTATGTCACCCCTGCGTGCACACCTGCGTTCCGGATTTCTTCGACTTTTCGTTCGACGCACGCCACGAGGATCCGAAGGTGCTTGAAAAGGTGCTGGAGATCGTCAGGAGCTGTGCCGAAAAGACCTGGGCCGGCTGTACCTGCGAGGCAGTCAAGGCATGGAACCGCGACACCGTTTATTATGATAAGAAGCTCGTAAGCTACGTCAAGGCTGCCGCCGAGGAGACCGGCATCAAGCATCAGTATATCCACTCCGGCGCGGGTCACGACGCTCAGTTCTGCGCTTACATGATACCCACAACGATGGTGTTCGTTCAGAGCAAGGACGGCCTCTCCCACTGCGAGAAGGAGTTCAGCTCCGTGGAGCACTGCACCGAGGGCGCTACCGTAATGCTCAACGCAGTCCTCAAGGCGGATCAGGACTGATATCCGGTCCCGCGGGTTTTAACTGAATAACAATGCTCCGGGCGGCTTCGGCTGTCCGGAGCTTTTCTGCGCATAATGAATAATTTATAAGTTGAAAATTCGTTTTTGGCTGGGGCGGTTCCGGCTGAACGTCCTGGCGCACGTGGTGAAATTTCCGGCGGAGCGTTCCTGCACGGGAGATCCGGAGCATGGAAGCTCCGGACAGATATTCCGGCAGCATTTTTGTTGTGCCTGCGCACAAACTGCGTGGTTATGCGGCAGCACAATTCGCATCAGTGTGTATGTTTTCCCTATATTTCAACCATGAATGCATATTTTTTGTTGTGGAAATCTCCTAAATGTTCTCCGGCACATTGACAACAGAGAAATTATGCTGTATACTTGTATCATAAACCAAGGGAACGAAGAAATGAATAACAAATCTTCGAATCCTGCAAAATTAAAGAGATCAGAGGATCAGGGCAATGGCGCCGCAGATGTCGCTAATGCCCTGATTTTTATTTTAAGGAGTGATCGATATGGCAAACGAGAAAACAGAGATCATGCTGGACAGCATCGGCATGGTGTACAAGGATCAGGGCGGAAACGATGTCACGGCGCTCACCAACGTGACGCTGGACATCAAGAAGGGCGAGTTCATCTCGCTGCTCGGTCCCTCGGGCTGCGGCAAGACGACGCTCCTCAGAATAATCGCGGACCTGCTCCACCCGACTTCCGGAACGATCACGGTCGGCGGAGTAACTCCCCGGGAGGCGAGGCTGGCTCAGCGATACGGAATCGTATTCCAGAGTCCGGTGCTCTACGACTGGCGGACGGTCCGCAGGAACGTGATGCTCCCGCTGGAGATAATGCACGTCCCGAAGGGCGAGCGCGAGGACATCGCAGACGGAATGCTCGAGATGGTAGGGCTAACGAACTTCGCGAACCACTATCCGAACCAGCTTTCCGGCGGCATGCAGCAGAGGGTCGGAATTGCGAGGGCGCTGGCGATACGCCCGGAGATACTGCTGATGGACGAGCCGTTCTCAGCGCTCGACGAGTTCACCCGCGAGAAGCTCCACATTGACCTGCTGAAGATCTGGCGCAAGACGAACAAGACCGTAATTTTCGTAACGCACAACATTTCCGAGAGCGTGTTCCTTTCCGACCGCGTATGCGTGCTCTCACCGCACCCCGGGCGGCTCTCCGCAGTGGTCGACATCGACCTGCCGAGACCCCGCACGCTGGATATGACGGACACGCAGGAATTCACCGAGCTGGTCGCCAGGGTGCGCGGCAGCTTCGAGGGCGTCTGAGGAGGGAACGGCATGACAACAGCAAAAAAGGCGCGCGGCGGGCCGCTTCCGGCACTGAAGCGCTTCGTACATTCAAAACACATGGTGACGCTGGTCTGGATACTCGGCATAGTGGTCGTCTGGGAGATATTCGCCTGTATCGTGGCGGCGACAAAGCGCACCCCGGTGAACGTTCTGCCGCACCTTTACGAGATAATCGGGTCGTTTTTCAGCGACAAGAAGGTCACCGGCAAGATGACGATGATAGAGCTTATCGGCACGGCGTGCGGCGAGACGCTCTCCCGGGCGGGGATAGGCTTCCTGGCAGGAATCGCGGCGGGCTGCATACTGGCGCTGCTGATGAACCTCTCGAGGGTGGTCGAGAAGATAGCGTTCCCGTATCTGATGATAATTCAGATGATACCTATTCTGGGAATGGCTCCGATAATCCTTTCGATAACCGGCGACATCAATTCCGCGAGAATAGTCATTGCGGCGATACTGACCTTCTACCCGGTGTCAACGAACGTGCTGGCGGGGTTCAGGTCGGTTGAGAAGGAGAAGCACGAGCTGATGTACAGCTATGCTGCGAACAAGTTCCAGCTCTACACGAAAACGCTTATCCCGGCGTGCATTCCGTATTTCTTCACGGGGCTGAAGATCTCGGCGCCGATGGCGATAACCGCTTCGATACTGGTGGATACGCTCCAGGGCGGCAACGGACTCGGCTGTATGCTCTCACAGTCGCTCAAGGGCGGCATGACCCGTCTGGTTTTCTGGGATATCGTGCTGATAAGCGCGGTGATCGGCATACTCAGCTTCGTGCTGATGGGGCTGATTGAAAGGCTGCTCTGTCCCTACAAGCGAAACAGGTCCAGTGACTAAGGAGGGATATCATGATAACGAAAAAATGGCTGGGCATGATGTCCAGCGTGGGACTTCCGCTTCTTTTCGGAGTGATCGTATTCGTGCTGTGGCAGACTCAGGCGCTTCATTCCTGGCTCGGCACTGACACGATAACCCTTCCGCTCCCCACCAGAATAGGCGAGATAATCTCGCAGAACAAGGACAGCATCGGCAGCCAGGTCAAAATGACCCTGACGGTCGCGCTGGGCGGACTGGCGGCGGGAAGTATCATGGGGTACCTCATCGCGGTGATCGCTTCGATATTCCGCAAGTGGGGCGCCGGCGGACTTACGATAGTATCCGCGTTCAACGCGATCCCGATCGTGGCTCTGGCTCCGGTCATCAACAACTGGACGCGCGACGTCAGCAGCGACGTTTCCATCAGAAGCACGCTCGCAAAGATAATCGTTGTGACGATATCCTGCACGGCGGCGATGAGCGTCAACGCGTTCCGCGGGCTTACCGAGCTGAAGCCCTTTTCCGAGGATCTCATGACATCCTACGCGGCGCCGAAGATCGTGGTTTTCACGAAGCTGCGGCTTCCGAACTCGCTGCCGTACGTTTTCACGGCGCTGAGGGTCAGCGTTCCGGCGAGCGTCATAGGCGCGCTGGTAACGGAGTATTTCGCGGAGGACACGGTGGGCGTCGGCAGGCAGATACGCGAGAACATCGTCAAGGGACAGTACCCCACCGCGTGGGCGTATATCGCGACGGCATGCGCGATAGGAATAGGAATGTACATAATCCTCATGCTGGTTGAAAGATTGGTGCTGAAACGGAGAAAGGCGTAACGCTTCCGTTTGGTATAGAACAAAAGGTATTAAAGAAAGGCAGGTACACACTATGAAAGCAGAAAGAAAGAGATTTTTACTTGCAGGAGTCGCAGCTATCCTCGCATGCATGCAGTTTACAGCATGTTCCGGCGGATCTTCAAGCACGGGAAGCACTTCCTCCGTCAGTTCTGATGGAGGCGCTCAGGCAGACGATGTTTCCGCAGCAGACAGCTCTGCGGCTGAGGAAAGCTCCGGCTCTTCCACAGGAGCAATGACCCACGAGGAGATCATAAAGTCCGCAGCGGCTGAAAGCACTGTCGGCAACTGGGGTCTCGGCAACGAGTACGAGATCCAGGCTCTGCTGACAAAGTACGGACTCCCTGCCGACTATATCACACAGGACTTCACAATGGACCAGTTCGACAGCGACAGCGTCAAGCTGGCTTCCGCGATGACCTATAACGAGCTGGGTCTTGTAAAGAACGACTACGACGGCGGCTACGGCTACGGCGACACCGTAAGCATCATCGACATGAACGACGAGGGCGTTGCGATGCTGGAGGACAACCTGTTCACCTCCAAGGCGTTCGCAGAGGCTAATCCGAATACCGTAAAGGCGTTCGTATCCGCTTCGATGAAGGGCTGGGCTTACGCCTGCGAGCACCCGGACGAGGCAGCGGAGATCGTATTCGAGGCAGGTTCCTCCGTATCCGCAGACCACCAGGCATACATGGCTTCCGAGGTCGCTAAGCTGGTAACGACCGACATGAGCGGCAATACCGTTTCCGCTTCCGACGTGGGCAATATGGACGAGGCGGCAATGCAGCAGACCCTCGACCTCGCAAAGCAGTACATCATTCTCGAGGACAGCGCCTCAAAGGATAAGCTGGCTTCACTGACCCTGGACGATATCCGCAGCGCGGATTACCTCGCATACGACCCGGCAGCGGACGGCGCTCCCGAAAAGACCTCCGTGTCCGTACAGCTCAAGTGGCTGCCGCAGGCTCAGTTCATGGGCTACTACGTTGCTAAGGCTAAGGGCTACTACGACGAGGTCGGCCTTGATGTGGACATCATCTCCGGCGGCGGCGACATCTCCGAGACCACCGCAGTTTACAACGGCACCGTTGATTTCGGCGTAACATGGGGGTCAAACCTCATCAACGCCAACGCGGGCGGCATGGAGCTGCTGGAAGTAGCTCAGGTATATCAGAGATCCGGTCTGGTGCTGGTATACAAGAACTCCAACTACGGCGGCTGACGGGCTGGCGGGGCGGCGATAAAGGCGCATCTCCGTCGTCAGGCATACAATGGCAGGCACAAAGCCTGGCCATTGTACGCCTTCCTAGGATCTGCACCTTTCTCACCACCCCTGGTATGTGGGATTTCATAAGTAAGTAAACAGGTTTCATTTTCGGCAGACCCCCGCTGCTGCGAGGGTTTGTCGGAAAGTCCGGCGGGGAGCAGCTCCGCCTGGTTTTCCGACAAATGCAAGTTTGCCAGAACAATATAAGGAGGCTTTCGATATGGACATGATAATCAGAAACGGCACAGTCGTCAGTGCGACAGGCTCTTACAAGGCTGACGTCGCGGTAAAGGACGGGAAGATCGCCGCAGTCGGCAGTATCCCGGATATCCCCGGAGCGAAGGTGGTGGACGCAGCGGGCAAGCTGGTGCTCCCGGGCGCTATAGACGCCCACACGCACCTTGCAATGCCGTTCGGCGGCACGGTTTCCTCCGACGACTACTTCGCGGGGACAAGAGCCGCGGCGTGCGGCGGCACCACAACGGTGTTCGACTTCGCGCTCCAGGATTTCAACGAGACTATGACCGATACGTTTAACCGCAGGAACGCCCTGGCGGCTCCGGACGCGGCGGTGGACTATTCGTTCCACATCGGCGTCAAGGATATCCACGGAGACCTCCTCGACAGCATAAAGGACGCCTGCGACATCGGCGTGACATCATACAAGGTGTTCATGGTATACGATTTCGGCGTTAAGGACGGCGTGTTCTACCAGCTCCTTGCAAAGTCCAAGGAGTTCGGAGCGCTCATCGCAGTGCACGCCGAGAACAACGAGCTGGTGAACACCCTCACCGGGAAGTACATCAGCGAAGGCAAGACCGACGCGTGGTATCATTACATGAGCCGTCCCGAGTTCGTGGAGGGCGAGGCGGACGAGCGCGCCATCAATCTGGCGAAGGCTGCGAACGCTCCGCTGTACATCGTACATCTCGCGAACAAGCAGGGCGTAGAGGCGGTGACAAAGGCGAAGGACGAGGGCTATGAGATCTACGCCGAGACCTGCCCGCAGTACCTTGAATTCACCAGCGACGTTTACAAGCGCGCAGACGGCAGGAACTTCGTATGCTCGCCGCCTATGAAGGGTCAGGAGTCGCAGGACGCCATCTGGGAAGCTATAAAGCGCGGCGACATCGACACCATCGCCACCGACCACTGCCCGTTCCAGCAGAGCGAGAAGGACTGGGGTCTGAACGACTTCCGGAAGATCCCGAACGGCTGCGCCGGGATCGAGAACATGTACCCCTACATGCTCGGCAAGGCGAACGACGGCGTTATCAGCTTCGAGAAGGCTGTGGAACTGTGCTCCGCCAACCCGGCGAAGATATTCGGCTGCACCGGCAAGGGCGAGATAGCTCCCGGCAAGGACGCGGACATCGTCATATACGACCCCGCGAAGGAGTTCACGATACATCAGGAGAACATGCACTCCGACTGCGACCACACCATCTGGGAGGGCGTGAAGGTACACGGCTATCCCGTTCAGACCTACTCCAGGGGCAGGCTGGTGTTCGATAACGGCGAGTTCGTCGGCGAACGCGGCTGGGGCAGGTTCGTTAAATGTGCAAAACATAAGGCAAAATAAAAACTTACCGTGCAGGAGGTAACGATATGAAATACGCAGAACAGATACTAAACAATGAATCGGCGCGGTGTATGCTGTGCGCGGAGGCTCCCTGCACGGCGGCTTGTCCGGAGGGCTTCGACCCGGCGCGGTTCGTCAGGGCGGCAAGGTTTGAGAACGCGGCGGTCGGCGCCGGGTACGTCTCAGCCGCCAGGTGCGCGGAATGCTCCGGCGAATGCGAGAGCGCCTGCCTGCACTACGAGTCTCCGGTGAAGATACGCGAGATGATAAAGGCGGCTCCGGAGCCGGTGAAGGCTGAGGAACTGACCGCAGACCTCTCGATGGAGTTCTGCGGCGTGAAGTGCGAGAATCCGTTCTTCCTCTCGTCGTCGGTGGTGGCGAGCGGCTACGAGATGTGCGCCAACGCGCTGAGAGCCGGCTGGGGCGGCATAGTCTACAAGACGATAGGCTTCATCAGACCGGACGAGGTTTCACCCCGGTTCGACGCCATCGGCAAGGAATCCACCCCGTTCGTTGGGTTCAAGAATCTGGAGCAGATCTCCGACCACCCGCTGAATGAGAACCTTGAGATACTCCGGCGGCTGAAGCGGGAGTTCCCGTCGAAGGTGATAGTTTCCTCCATAATGGGCAGCACCGAGGAGGAATGGACGGAGCTTGCAAGGCTATCCGAGGAGGCGGGCTGCGACATCATCGAGTGCAACTTCTCCTGCCCGCAGATGGTGGGCGAGGGGCTGGGCTGCGACGTCGGGCAGAATCCGGAGCTTGTGAGAGCCTACACCGCCGCGGCAAAGCGCGGAACGAAGCTCCCGGTGCTGGCGAAGATGACTCCGAACATCGGCAACATGGAAGTCCCCGCGACAGCCGCGAAGGAAGGCGGCGCGGACGGCATAGCCGCGATAAACACGGTAAAGAGCCTGACGCGCGTCGATCTGGATACGATGGTCTCCTGCCCGGGCGTTAACGGGAAGTGCTCCGTTTCGGGGTACTCCGGAAAGGCTGTGAAGCCGATAGCGCTGCGGTTCATTCACGATATGGCGGTCTGTCCGGAGCTTTCCGGAATGCCGCTGAGCGGTATCGGCGGCATAGAGAGCTGGCATGACGCGCTGGAGTTCATCGCGCTGGGCTGTGAGAATATCCAGATAACCACAGCGGTAATGCAGTACGGCTACCGGATAATCGACGACCTTATCTCGGGAACGAGGGCTTATCTGGCGGCGCACGGAATGTCACGGCTGAGCGAGCTTACAGGTTCGGCGCTCGCGAACATAGTTCCGGCGGACGACCTCGACCGCAGCACGGTGGTCTATCCGGTGTTCGGCCGGGAAAGCTGCGTCGGCTGCGGAAGATGCTGCATCTCCTGCATGGACGGCGGACACCAGGCGATCGCGATGGGCGCGGACAGAAAGCCGCACCTCACCGGCGGGAACTGCGTGGGCTGCCTGCTGTGTACGCTGGTCTGCCCGACCGGCTCGATAACCCACAGCAAACGGGTGAAGAAGCCCGGAAGATGATCGGAGAGGAGGGCGTTTATGGCGATCACACTTGCAAGAATATGCGCGAACGCTGAAAAGACCTACGGCATGAAGCTCATCGCAGGCAGGGCGGGAATGGATAATTTCGTCCGCTGGGTGCACATCGTTGAGGACAGCGAGGTTCCGGACTTCATGCACGGAAACGAGCTGGTGTTCACTACTGGTATCGGTCACAAGGGCAGCGGCTGGCTGCTGGATTTCGTGCGGCAGCTCAAGGGCAAGAACGCGGCGGGCGTAGTCGTGAACATAGGACCGTACATAAACGCCGTTCCGAAGGACGTCATGGAATACTGCGAGTGCAATGCGCTCCCGCTGTTCGTGGTGCCGTGGTCGGTGAGGCTCATCGACCTGACCTACGATTTCTGCCACCGGATCATTTCCAACGAGGAGAGCGAAACCAGCCTTGCCGGAGCGTTCCGCAACCTGTTCTTCGCGCCGGGAAACCGCGACGAGTACGCGCCGGTGCTGGAGCGCCGGGGCTTCCACGACATGGTGAGCTACACGCTGCTTGCGGCGCAGCTCTCCCACCCCGACAAGCCGGGGAGCGGCGACGAGTGGCGCGGCATGCGGTTCCTGGTGCGTAAGATATGCGCAAGCCAGCAGTATCCCTCCTGCATATTCATACAGGAGAACTACCTTGTGATAGTGCGGCAGCATATAACTCCGCAGGAGGCGGGGAGGCTCGCCGAACAGCTTGCAGCCGCGGTGAGCGAGAACTGCTCCGAGCCTGCGGGAGTTCACATCGGCATTTCAGACAACGGGCTGGGGTACGACGGGATACATTCCTGCTACCGCGAGGCGGTCTCCGCGATGAGGCTCGCCGTGATGAAGAAGGCTCCGGTAATGCACTATCGCGACATCGGCGTTTACAAGCTGCTTTTCGGCGTGGAAAGCTCCCGTATCCTCTCGGACTACGTGGACAGCACCATCGGCAAGCTGCTGGACTACGACGCCAAGAACAACACCGACTGCGCCGATCTGCTGCGCTGCTACTTCGAGAACGACTGCAGCGTGAAGGAGGTCGCGGATATCTTCGGCGTTCACCGGAACACGGTGAACTACAAGCTCAAACAGATCCGCGAACTTCTGGGCAGCAGCTTCAGCGACGAGGATAAAATGAATCTGCTTCTGGCTTTCCGGGCGAGGGAACTGCTCAACATGGAAAACTCAAAGCTGATAATGGAGGACGATTCTTATGAATGCAACTGAGATCAAAACCAACCACACCAAGTACAATTTACAGTCATGGTCAAAGCAGAAGGGGCTGAACCCCATCGCCGTGGAAAAGGGCGAGGGTATCTACTTCTGGGACTACGACGGCAGCAGATACACCGATATGTCCAGTCAGCTCGTCAACCTGAACGTGGGCTTCGGCTGCCGCCCCATCATCGACGCCATCAAGGAGCAGGCGGAGAAGTTCTGCTTCGTCGGCCCGAGCTACGCCTGCGAGAGCCGCTCGAAGCTCGCCGAGATGGTCGTTGACCTCATGCCGGACAACATCGCGAAGGTGTTCTTCACCAACGGCGGCGCCGACGCGAACGAGAACGCCATCAAGATGGCGAGAATGTACACCGGAAGGAAAAAGGTGTTCTCCCGCTACAGAAGCTACCATGGCTCCACATTCGGCGCTGGCAACCTCACCGGCGAGCCGAGAAGGTATCCGCTGGAGCCTGGTATCCCCGGCTTCGTGAAGTTCTTCGATCCGTACATGTACCGCGACAACCTCCCGTTCGCAAGCGAGAAGGAGTACAGCGAGTACTACGTTAACAAGCTCCGCGAGCAGGTCATCTATGAAGGCCCCGACACGGTTGCCGCCATCGTCATGGAGACCATCACCGGCTCCAACGGCATCATTATCCCGCCGGAGGGCTACCTTGCGGGCGTGCGCAGGATCTGCGACGAGTTCGGAATCATGATGATCTGCGACGAGGTAATGGCAGGATTCGGGCGCACCGGCAAGATGTTCGCGTTTGAGAATTTCGGCGTAAAGCCCGATATCGTAAGCTTCGCGAAGGGCGTTACCTGCGGCTACGTTCAGCTCGGCGGCGTTGCGGTCAGCAGGAAGATCGCGGACTACTTCGACGACAACGTATTGCAGTGCGGCCTGACCTACAGCGGACACCCCCTCGCATGCGCAGCCGGCGTTGCCTGCCTGAACTACTACAAGGACAACGATATCCTGGGCAACGTAAATAAGAGCGGCAAGGTGCTGGGCGAGATACTTGAGGAACTCAAGGCAAAGCACAAGTGCGTCGGCGACGTGCGCTACATCGGTCTGTTCTCCGCAGTGGAGCTGGTAAAGGACAAGGCGACAAGGGAGCCTCTGGTGCCCTACGGCGGCGACAAGCTCGGAGTAATGGGCGGCATCATCGGAAAGCTCAAGGCGAAGAAGTTCATGACCTACTCCCACGAGAACATGATACTTGTATGCCCGCCGCTCATCATCACTCCGGAGCAGCTCCGCGAGGAGATGGTGAAGCTTGACGAGGTCCTCGCCGAGGTAGACGCAACTCTTTAAAAGGAAGGATCGATGAAGCATGGCTAATTCACAGCACTACGCAGACGCTCCCACGGTGAAGCTGGAGGATTACATTCCGGTGAAGATGTTCCGCACGGTGCACCGCACGGAGGCGGACCTGCCCGGCGGCATAACCGAGATAAAGGTAATAATCGACATTGAGAGACCCTTTGCAAAGAAGCTGTCCTTCAGGACGAGCAGCAGCGGCAGGATACACGGCTTCGTCCGCATGAATGACCTGCTGAAGTCGATCAACACCAAGTCGGACAAAGCCTCCACGGTACGCCGGATAACCCTCAACGACTGGGGTACGAAGGCGCTCATGGTAATTGAGATGGAGAACGACAGCGAAAAGCCGTTCTTCGTTCCGATAGCGCAGCTGAGGGATCTTCTCGAGAACTGCCGCCGCGCTCCGGAGCAGTCAGCCAAATAATTTTCCGGGCGCATTCCATCAGGGGTGCGCCCGGAACTCCGTCAAGCCTTCCCGGCGCCTGCGCGGACTTTGTCCAGCATTGCGAGGTACTCGCTGCGGATACTCTCCGGCTCGATTATCTCGGCCTTGCCGCCGAACTGGAACACCCACCCGAAAAACGGCTCCTTAGCGACCACCGGGGCGTACACCGTGAAGCTCTCGCCGTCCTTCGCCGGAACTATCCGCACCCCCATTCCGAACCTGTCCAGAACCGCATTGACGAGGGATTTGTCGCAGCGCAGCACCACGTCGGATTCCTCGCCGCTGAACATTGAAACGTGTGTCAGTATGTAGTCCTCAAGGTCGAAATGTGGGTCGGCGCGGCGCGCGGGTTCGTCGATTATCTCGACCTTCTCCATGCGGTCTACGCGGAAGTTTGAGTATGTCCCGCGGTGGTCGTTCCACGCCACGAGGTAGTAGTGGTCGTTGTCCCACACCAGGGCGTATGGCGTGCACACCCGCGCTTCGTCGCGGTATTTTTTGTTCTTGCGCATGTCGTACTCAAAGTACCGGAAGGATATTTTCTTCTTCGGAGCCGACGATATCGCCCGCTGGATAGTATCCACGTTGTAAAGCACCGCTTTGTTGGAGTTCTGCCGGACCCTCCCGGAGACGTACACCGTGCGCTTTATCTGTGCGGCTTCCTTGTCGCTGCACAGCGTGGAGAGCTTCTTGAGCAGCGCCGCCGACTGGCTTTCGGAAAGCAGCTTCGCGGAGCTTACCGCGTCAGCGAGGAGCTTCAGCTCGGCGAGCTCGAAATCCCTCGTCATAAGTTGGTAGGAAGCCGTCCTGCCTATCGTCATGCGGATATCCATGCCGTATTTTTGCAGCGCCTCCACGTCCTCGGAAAACGCCTTGCGGCCCTCGGTTATCCCGTAGTCCGAGAGGATGTCGGTTATCTGGTTTCTGGTCAGGGCTTCGGTCTCGCTGGTGAATTTCTGGAAAATATCCCGCAGATAAAGCAGCTTGAGCCGCTGTGCGCTGGTGTCCTTCTCTGCCATTAATAACGCTCCTTTGTGAGGTCACCTCTAAAAACCTTGTTTGAGTGAAAATGTGTATAGCACACCGACTGCTTCTTTCAACGAGCGAAATTTCTGATGCGACGGCGTCCATGCCGTCGCCCGGTTATTTCGCTCTGCAACATCGTGTTGCACCTCCTCGTAAGGCATACAGCCTTACTTCGTCGGCTTTCATCGCATTCGGCGCACTCTACCCATTTTCCCTTTTCAAACCGATTTTTAGAGGTTCCCGTGATTTATTCTGCGCATTTGCTGATACATATTATAGCACGGTCAAAAAGGAAAACTGCGCCCATAAAGGCGCAGTTAGTTTTTTATTTCCTGCTCAGTCAACGAACTCAACTGTGAACCTGGGATTCTCTGCCTCGGTGTCGGTCAGCACTCTGCGGAGCGCGGCGGCTTCCTTCGCGCCTACGGCTTCCTCGAGCCTGGAATTATTCAGTATTTTCACGTGGGCGTCGAACTTATTTATCTCACAGAGGTAATCGTGCAGCGAATCCAGGGTCTCGCCGTAGCACTCCGCGAAATCGAACGCGGCAATGAATCTGTCGTGGATAGTGTACATGCTGTCGATGGAGGCAGCGTCGATGATAAGTGTTTTCATGGTTTATTCCTCTCCGTATAATAATGTGAAGCTCGCGTAGTGGTCGCCAGTGTAGTATATCAGCCCGTCCGATGAGAATATTATCCGCTCCGCGCCACGGCTGGAGGCTCCCAGCGTGTTTACGTCGCACTCGGTATAGCTGTGACCCTCCGGCAGCAGACCCTCGTAATTCCCGAACCGGTCGCCGCCTATGCACATGCCCGGCGCGTATGGCTCCAGGGAACCTCCGCCCCAGCCAAGCTCCCGCGCCTGCTTCTTCGTGATGAAGTTCTGCGGCAGCTTCCCGTAGGTGTGGATATACAGCGCGACGTCCTCCTTGGTGGTGTAGCTGCCGTCCTCGGCGATGGAGCTTTCCGGCGGCGCGTCAGGCTGTACGGACTCCTCATCGGTCTGCGGGAAGCCAACCTGCCCCTCGCCGGGGGTCTGCGGAACGTCAGGGCGCTCAGGCTTTGCGGACTGCTCCTCCGGCTCCTGGGTCTGGAAGAACTCCCGCGTTACCGGGGAGCTTTCCGGCGGCGCGTCAGGCTGTACGGACTCCTCATCGGTCTGCGGGAAGCCAACCTGCCCCTCGCCGGGGGTCTGCGGAACGTCAGGGCGCTCAGGCTTTGCGGACTGCTCCTCCGGCTCCTGGGTCTGGAAGAACTCCCGCGTTACCGGGGAGCTTTCCTCTGCGGTCTGTATTATCTCGCCGACTATCTGCGACAGCTCCGGGAATACCCCGGAAGCCGTATCGGCGGAGCATGCCGTCAGCGACAGCGCCGCCGCCAGAGCCAGGATAAGGCTCGATAGACATTTAAGGCGGGTCAGCTTTTTCATAAATGGTTCCCCTTTTCCGAACATAATATAACTTATTATAACATATTCTGCGCGGATTGTAAAGTACTATTTACCGCGCCGCACAGGTATAAACGACCCGGAATACTTACGGAAGCACTGATTAAATCACGCCTGACGGCTTGGCACGCATTTTGCTTGCATCTTTTCCGTTATATTGCACAATTCGTCCTAGCAAGGCGACAGCCTTGCGTCGTCCTTATTGTACAATCTGACGGAAAATCTGCGGCGCAATCTGCGCACCAGATTTAATCAGCACTTCCTTACATATACTGGCGGGAATTCCTTATCTTCTCTTGCAAAATACCCAGTAATATGATATAATACATAGCTGTTCGGAATGGAGGCACTACACGACATGGAAAATAACAAGGGCATTATAACGAGGTCGTTCAGGGCGGCGTTTCCCTGCACTATACCGATACTTGCGGGGTTCCTGTTTCTGGGAATGGCTTACGGTATCTACATGAACGTTTCCGGGTTCAGCTTTGTTTACCCGATGATAATGGCGGCGGTGATTTTCGGCGGCAGTCTGGAGTTCCTTGCGGCGCAGATGCTGCTTTCGCCGTTCGCGCCGCTCCAGGTGCTGATGGTGTCGCTGATGATACAGGCGCGGCACCTGTTCTACGGAATTTCCATGCTGGACAAATTCAAAGACATGGGCTGGAAGAAATTCTACCTCATCTACGGCATGTGCGACGAAACGTTCAGCATAAACTGCACCGCTGAGATCCCCGAGGACTGCGACCGCGGCTGGTTCTACTTCTTCGTAACGCTGCTCAACCAGCTCTACTGGGTCGGCGGAGCCACACTGGGAGGTCTGCTCGGGAATCTCATCACCTTCGACACGAAGGGTCTGGATTTCGTGATGACAGCAATGTTCATCGTGATATTCCTGGAGCAGTGGCTCAAGGAGAAGCACCATTTCAGCGAATGGGCGGGTCTGGCGAGCAGCGCTGCCTGCCTGCTGATATTCGGCAAGGATAACTTCATGATACCCGCGATGATATGCATACTGCTGCTTCTCACCGCGTTCAGGAAGCCCGTCGGGCGGAAGGCAGGTGAGGAAAAGTGACCATCGCCGAACAGATAATCACCATCGCGATGTGCACCCTCGGGACGATGGCAATGCGTTTCCTGCCGTTCCTGGTGTTCCGGCAGGACAAGTCCACGCCGAAATATATACAGTACCTCGGGAAGGTGCTCCCCGGCGCAATTTTCGGAATGCTCATCGTCTACTGTCTGCGCAGCGTTTCCGTGACGGAGTATAGCTGGGGTCTCCCGGAGCTTATCGCAGGAGCCGCCACGGTCGGAATTCACCTCTGGAAGCGCAGCATGCTGCTGTCCATCGCCGCCGGGACGGTCATCTACATGCTGCTGGTGCAGTTCGTGTTTGTATAATGTGAACCTCTATGCAGCCCCTTCGTTATATAGTATCTACAAAAATCGCCAGATTGTCGGAAAATGTGCGAAAAACCGCTTGATTTACCATGATTTTTGTGGTATTATTAATTCAAGAAATTTACATCACGGCAGGGCATTTTCTATAAATGTTCAAATGTTCGGCTCGCGGTGTGATATGCAGCGCCGTATGATCCGAATGACACCTGCGCGGCGCAGCAAAATAACAGGGAGGGTTTTCTATGAAATCTATCGGTATGAGGATACTGGTAAGCTGTATCCTTACAGTTGCAATTTCGCTGTTCACGCTTGGCGGATTTGCCTGCATCATGATCTACAACAGTACCGTAAATCTGGTAAACAGCAGCATGACCGCTTCGGCGCAGGTCGCGGCGGAGCGCGCATACTGGGAGATGCGTTCCTATACCAACATTGCAAGGGAGCTTGGCACAATGTCCCAGCTCTCAGACTCGTCGACCAGCGACAGCGAACTCAGCGAAATAGTTCAGCAGATCATTGAGCGTCACGAACTGCAGAAATGCAACATCATCAAGCCTAACGGGGAAAGCTTCGACGGCAACAACTATTCCGACCGCGAGTACTTCCAGAACGCGATGAAAGGAAATGTCACCGTAACCGAGCCTATCGTTTCCAGAGTGACCGGCGAACTGATGATCATAATCGCGGCTCCTATCTGGAAAAACGGCATTACCGACGGCGAAACAGCGGGCTGCATTACCATCGTTCCTGATCCCGAATTCCTCAACGATATCGTGAGAAGCATAAAGGTCAGCGATAACTGCGGAGCCTACATAATCGACAAGAACGGCAACACCATCGCCGACCTCGACAGCGAGATTGTAAAGCGCGGCGAGAACATCGAACAGCTTGCGGCTGCGGACACCTCCGGTCAGGCCGGATACAAGACGCTTGCAAAGGCGCACGAGAGCATGCGTGCAGGCGAATCCGGCGTTGCGCGGTACACGCTCAACGGCGTAAGCAAGTTCCTTTCCTATGCCCCGATCCAGGATTCAAACGGCTGGTCGCTTGCAGTTTACGCTCCCACCGGCGACTTTATGGACTCTACATCCCGCGCTATTGTGATGACCGTGATCCTTCTTATTGCTGCATGCGTCGTTTCAGCGTTCATCTCCGTTTGCCTCGGCAGAAAGATTGGTTCCTCCGTAAGAGCATGCACCGAGCGTATCGAGAAGCTCGCCGTGGGAGACCTCACAAGCCCGGTTCCCGAGGTTCATTCCAAGGACGAGACCGGACGTCTCTCCGAGGCGACAAAGACGGTCGTCAGCAACCTCAACAACATTATCAGCGATATCGGGCGCATTCTCGAGTCAATGTCCACCGGCAACCTGAACGTACATACTGCTGAGAATGAAAAGTTCTATGTCGGCGACTGCCAGAAGCTGCTCCACTATGTCCGCGATATCAACCACAAGCTCAGCGCAACCATGTCCGAGATAAGCACCGCCGCCGACCAGGTTGCGGCAGGCTCCGAACAGGTTTCCTCAGGCGCGCAGGCGCTGTCACAGGGCGCTACCGAACAGGCTTCCTCCGTTGAGGAGCTGGCTGCGACCATCAACGTGGTATCCGAAATGATACACGAAAATTCCAAGGACGCAGAAGATGCAAGCAAATGCACAAAGGAAGCCGCCGAGAAGCTCGGCGACACCTCTGCGAAGATGGAGAACCTCATCAGCGCAATGGAGGAGATCAAGAATTCCTCCGCAGAGACCAAGAACATTATCAAGACCATCGAGGACATCGCGTTCCAGACGAATATACTCGCGCTGAACGCGGCGATAGAAGCCGCGCGTGCGGGTGAAGCCGGAAAGGGCTTCGCGGTCGTGGCTGACGAGGTGCGCAACCTTGCCGCCAAGTCCGGCGAGGCTGCACAGAACACCACGAACATGATCGAAGGCACCGTTTCCGCAATTGAGAACGGCAGCGCCATCGTGAACGAAGCAGCCGAGATGATGACGGCGGTTGTAGAATCCTCTGCAAAGGTCGAGGAGATCAACAACAAGATCTCCGATTCCACAAAGGAGGCTGCGGATTCCATCAAGCAGATTTCTATAGGAATCGATCAGATCTCCAACGTAGTCCAGACGAACTCCGCGACTGCGGAGGAATCCGCTGCGGCTTCCGAGGAGCTTTCGGCGCAGGCTGCAACGATGAAGGGCCTTATAGGGAACTTCACGCTGCGTGATTCTGACGTCTCTGCCAACCTCTGATAGTTCAACAAATTAAGATCCCGCAGCCGTATGGCTGCGGGATTTTTTCATATTACGGTTATCTCCCAGAGTATCAGGGAACCGTCCATGCCGCTCATATCCACGGAGAAGTACTTTACGTTCCCATCGGCGTCGGTGAAGGATATTCCGTTGTTCGGGATATCTCCCAGGAAAACCAGATCCGCTTCCAGCGGGCGCTCCGGCGTAAGCTCGGGCTGCGAGTACAGCTCCTCGGCGGAGAACGTGAAGATCCCGTTCTCGTCGATGTCCTGCATTGCTATCGACAGCAGCCTGAAGTCGCTGACCGTGCTTTCTGCGGAGAATACCACCTTTACGGCTGATTCGCTGACCTCGGTTCCGTCGGCCTGACTGAATGTGTCGTGCTCACCAAGCTCCGGCACGTCCTCAAGGTACTGCGCCTTTACCGGAAGGCTCTCAGCCGTTCCGGTTCCGGGAAGCTCCCCGGTCGGCATGGTTTCCGGAGGCTCCGCGGTATTTACAGGCTCGGTGCTCGGCGGTTCGGCGGTGGCTTCCGCCTGTGCGGAGCTTTCCGGCGTGGACTCCTTCGGCGCAGTTACGGACTGCTCGGACTGGCTGGTTTGGCTGGTTTGGCTGGTTTGGCTGGACTGGCTCGGCTGGCTCCCTGGCGGTGTGACGTTCCCGGTGCAGCCTGTCATCAGAAGCAGCGCAGATAGTATCGCGATTCTCTTTTTCATATAGCACCCTCCTTTGGTCTCTCTATTATAACCGCTTTTCCTGAAAAAGTCAATCCAAATTTCAGAGCGTCAGAATTTCTGAATTTTTCACATTTAGGTGTTGACATAACCCCTAAAAGAGTGTAAAATAAATACGTATGCGTTAATTGTATTCCGGGAAGGCTCCCGGGCTTGAAAGGATAGATAAAATGGCATTCTTCGATTATTCACCGGAACTGGTGGAAGCAGGAAAAAAGGCAATGGAGCTGTGCGCTCCGCAGTTTGCCGAGTTCGACCGCATGGCGGAATACAACGGCGAGCGCGTTTTAAAGGCGTTCATTGACAACAGGATAAGCGATATCCACATGAAGGGGACTAACGGCTACGGCTACGGCGACGACGGCAGGGACAAGCTGGACGCGGTCTTCGCGCAGATACTCGGCGCCGAGGACGCCCTGGTGCGCCACAATTTCGTGAACGGCACCCACGCGATAACCACAGCGCTGTTCGGTATCCTCCGCCCCGGGGACGAGCTGCTTTCCGTCACCGGCGACCCCTACGACACCATGCAGGGCGTAATTTCCGGCGATGGGATAGGTTCACTGAAGGATTTCGGCGTGAAGTTCGGCAAGGTAGACCTCCTGCCGGACGGCACCCCGGACTACGACGGCATAAAGCGCCGCGCGGGAACCTGCAGGATGGCTTATATCCAGCGCTCCAGGGGATATTCCCTGCGCCCGTCGCTGAGCATTGAGGTCATCGCGAAGATATGCGAGGCAGTTCGCAGCGTTAATCCGGACTGCGTGATATTCACCGACAACTGCTACGGCGAGCTGGTCGAGGAAAAGGAGCCGGTTTCAGTCGGCGCCGACCTCATCGCGGGCAGCCTTATCAAGAATCTCGGCGGCGGAATCGCGGAGACCGGCGGCTACATCGCGGGCAGGGCAGACCTCGTGGAGCTGTGCGCGTTCAGGCTGACCACTCCGGGCACTGGCAAGGAGGTCGGCGCGAGCCTGAATCAGCTCCGCGGAATGTACCTTGGAATATTCCACGCGCCGGAGGCGGTCTGCGCGGCGCTCAGGACTGCGGCGTTTGCGGCGGCTCTGGCTGAGCTTCTCGGCTTCGAGGCGTTCCCGAAGTACAGCGAGAAGCGCACCGACATCATCGAGGCGCTGAAGCTCGGCGGCGAGAAGCAGCTCATCGCGTTCTGCCAGGGCATTCAGGCGGGCTCCCCGGTGGACAGCTTCGCTTCCCCGGAGCCGTGGGACATGCCTGGCTACGACAGCCAGGTCATCATGGCGGCTGGAGCCTTCACGATGGGCGCTTCCATCGAGCTTTCAGCGGACGCTCCGCTGCGTGAGCCGTATGCTGTATGGCTCCAGGGCGGGCTTACGTTCCCGACGGGAAAGGCGGGCATCATGCACGCGGCGCAGTACATGCTGGACAAGGGTCTGGCGCACATCTGACAGCAGTAGGGTTCAACAGGTCGAAAGGACAGTAACATGATAAAGAGCATGACAGGCTTCGGCAGAGGTCATCAGGTACTTAACGGCAGGGATATCACCGTAGAGATACGCGCGGTGAATCATCGGTATTACGAGTTCAGCTCGCGGCTCCCGCGCAGCCTGGGCTACATCGAGGAGAAGCTCAAGAGCCTGCTCCAGGGCAGGATAAACCGCGGCAAGGTGGAGATATCCGTGCTGGTGAACAACGTTGAGGCCGCGGACGAGAAGATAACTATAAATAAGGAAATAGTAAAGGAATACGTTGACGCGCTGCGCTCCGTTAAGGAGGAGTATTCGCTGAACGACGGCCTTTCGCTGTCGGATATCCTGCGTATCCCGGACGCGTTCACCGTAGTAAAGACCGAGACCGACGAGGAGCAGCTCTGGGCTGACGTGAAGTCGGCGGCGGAGGAGGCTCTGGAGCACTTCATCGCGATGCGTGAAGCCGAGGGCGAGCGCATGAAGCGGGACGTAATGTCGCGCCTGGATAAAATCGAGGAGTGGGTCGGCGTAGTAGAAACGCGCTCCCCGCAGGTGGTGGAGGACTACCGCAGGCGGCTCTACGACAAGATGTGCGAGGTGCTGAGCTCCACGAACATCGACGAAAACCGCATACTCATGGAAGCGGGGATATTCTCCGAAAAGACCGCCGTGGACGAGGAAACGGTACGCCTGCGCAGCCACATCGCGCAGTTCCGCACAATGCTGGAATCCGGCGAGCCTGTGGGCAGGAAGCTTGACTTCCTGGTGCAGGAGATGAACCGCGAGACCAACACCATAGGCTCCAAGGTGCAGGACATCGAGGTAACGCGCATAGTCGTCGACCAGAAGAGCGAGATAGAAAAGATACGCGAGCAGATTCAGAACATCGAATGATACAGACCCCGGGAGGCTCGGCTTCCCGGGGTTTTCCGTACTATTCAGCGGGTGCGGCGCAAACTTGACAAAAACAGCGCGTTGAGCTATAATAGATTCATATTATAAAAATAAATGCCGCGTTCTACGGCTGTATCAAAGGATACGCAATGGGAAAGGAATAAAAAATGCCAGTAAAAATAGCCGACGGACTGCCCGCGCAGTCGATACTTGAAAACGAGCATATATTCATCATGACGGAGCACCGCGCGCTCCACCAGGACATACGTCCGCTGAAGATAGGCATACTGAACCTCATGCCGACCAAGGTCGCGACTGAAACGCAGATACTCCGCAGCCTGTCTAATACTCCGCTGCAAATCGAGGTGACTCTCGTGCAGACCTCAACCTACACCAGCAAGAACACCTCACATGAGCACCTGCTGAACTTCTACAAGACCTTCGACGAGATAAAGGACATGAACTTTGACGGGTTCATAATCACCGGCGCTCCGGTGGAGCACCTTCCGTTTGAGGAGGTCGACTACTGGGAGGAGATTTGCAAAATAATGGACTGGACGAAAACGCATGTGCATTCCACGTTCCACATCTGCTGGGCGGCTCAGGCGGCTCTGTACTACCACTACGGCATTCCGAAGTACCCGCTCCCGGAGAAGCTCTCCGGCGTGTTCAGGCACACTCTGCTCACACCGAAATCAAGACTGTTCCGAGGGTTCGACAGCGAGTTCTGGGCGCCGCATTCACGCCATACCGAGGTTCGCCGCGAGGACATCGAGAAGGTGCCGCAGCTCAAGGTGATGGCGGTTTCCGACGAGGCGGGCGTGTATGCTGTTTGCAGCGAGGACAGCCGCCAGTTCTTCATAACAGGGCATTCCGAGTACGACGCGGACACCCTGGCTCTGGAGTACAAGCGCGACCTTGAAAAGGGTCTGAACCCGAAGATTCCCGCTCACTACTTCCCGGACGACGACCCCGCGAAGCAGCCTGTGCTCAAGTGGAGGGCGCATTCCACGCTCATCTACACCAACTGGCTGAACTACTTCGTTTACCAGACCACTCCGTTTGATATTTCTGAAAAAATATAACAAATATTGTTGCATTTGTCGTATAATTATGTTATAATTCTATTACGGCACACGCCGAAAAATCAAATGAAACGAGGTACACGCTATGTTTGATATCTACGCAGCCCTGAGCGGCGGCATGATCGCGAATCTCCTGCTTACTATACTGGGACTTGTTATTTCAGTCGCGGCGGGGATCCTGCTTTACTGGAAGGTTTTCGGCCCGAAGGCGAAGGATCCGTCCGCGGGCAGATTCATGCAGTACGCGAACGGTCAGCGCTTCCTGCCGCTTTGCATCGTGAAGATAACCTACTACTCCCTGGCGGCGTTCCTTGTGTTTATAGGCATTGCGAAGTGCATCACCACCATCGACGGATTCGGCGCTATATTCAAGTATGTCATCGTTGGAAACGTCGTTCTGCGCATTCTGTTTGAGACCGTTCTCGCGGTGAGAAAGAACGCCGGGATCGATACCGACAACAACACCGCAGACGAGCCGAAGGACAGCCAGTCCGCATTTGAGCCGAAGCTGCCGACTATTCCTTATCAGCAGCCCCAGCAGACTCAGCACCCACAGTATCAGCCGAATGCCCAGGCAGCGCAGCCTGTTCAGAGCGTTCAGCCTGTTCAGCCTGTTCAGCCGGTTCCGGTTCAGCCTGTGAACGCGGTTCCGACTCCTGTTGAGCCTGCGCCTGCTCCTATGCCTGTTCCCGAGCCTGTGCCCGCTCCTATGCCGGTTCCCGAGCCTGTGCCCGCTCCCGCGCCGATTCCCGAGCCTGTGCCTGCTCCCACACCGATTCCCGAGCCTGTACCTGCTTCCACACCGATTCCCGAGCCTGTGCCTGCTCCCACGCCGATTCCCGAGCCTGTGCCTGCTCCCACACCGATTCCCGAGCCTGTGCCCGCTCCCACGCCGATTCCCGAGCCTGTGCCTGCTCCCACACCGATTCCCGCACCTGCGCCCCAGCCCGTTCCCGCTCAGCCGGGAGCGAACTCCGCTTCCGCATTCTGTACATACTGCGGAAACGCAGTGAAGCCCGGCGCGAAGTTCTGCCCGTTCTGCGGGAAGCCTCTAGTTTAAATGAATCACGGCGGTTCCGATGAGCCGCCGTTTTTATTTCCGGTTCGCTTGACAAGCCGGGTCGGAGGGGGTATAATAGAAACATCAATTCACTGAGAGGAAATTATGACCGAGATAACAGTAACCAAAAACGACGCCGGGCAGCGCGCCGACAGATTCCTCACCAAAGCCTACCCCAACCTGTCGCTGCCGCTTATCTGCAAGCTGATGCGAAAGAAGAGGATAAAGCTCAACGGAGCCAGAACCGAACCGAACGTGAAGCTCAGCGAGGGGGACGTGTTCCGGTTTTACCTGAGCGACGAGCTGCTTGACACCGGAGGCAGGGAAAAGACCGCGGATTTCCGGGAGGTCCCGCCGGAAATAGACGTGATATACGAGGACGAAAATATACTTCTGTGCGACAAGCCGGTCGGAATGGTGGTACACGAGGACAACGACAACACCTCCGACACGCTGATAAACCGCATAAAATGCTGCCTCTGGAAGCAGGGGGAGTACGACCCGGAGAGCGAGCAGAGCTTTGTTCCGGCGCTGTGCAACCGTATCGACCGAAACACCGGCGGGATAGTCATAGCCGCGAAGAACGCGGAATCGCTGCGGGTGCTCAACCAGAAAATACGCGACAGGGAGCTTGTCAAGCTGTACCTCTGCGTTGTGCAGGGGGAGCTTCCGAAGCGCGCCGACACGCTGACCGCCTACCTCGAGAAGCTGTCAGACGAGAACCGCGTGATCGTCTCCGACCGCAAGACCCCGCAGAACCGCACGATACTCACGAAGTACCGCGTGCTCGAGACCCGGGGCGGGAACTCGCTGCTGGAGGTCGACCTGCTGACCGGGCGGACTCACCAGATACGCGCGCATTTCGCGCATGTGGGGCATCCGCTCCTCGGCGACGGGAAGTACGGCAGCAACAAGCTCAACAAGGCGCTCGGCTACGACGTGCAGGCGCTGTACTCCTACAAGCTGCGGTTCGAGTTCACCACTCCGGCGGGCTGCCTGGAGTACCTGAACCACCGGGAATTCTCCGTGGCGGATATGAACTCGATCTGGTTCGTGAAGAAGTTCCACGGCTCCGATTGACCGTTTTTGCGGGTGATTTGATCTGCTGTTTCGGCAAAATGCACAAAAAAACTTGGCATTTTTTTATGAAAGTCTGCGATTAATTTTCCTCAAACATCTTGATAAAATTACAGATTTTTAGTATAATAAATATGTAATGATATACCCGTCTGGGTGTGTCTGCTGCTTCGCCAGTCGGAGCAAATAATTATTTCTCAGGAGGAATATTCCAATGGCAGATGTTAAAGTTGCAATTAACGGCTTTGGCCGTATCGGACGCCTCGCATTCAGACAGATGTTCGGCGCTAAGGGCTACGATGTAGTAGCTATCAACGACCTGACCAAGCCCTCTATGCTTGCTCAGCTCCTCAAGTACGATACCGCTCAGGGCGGCTACTGCGGCAAGATCGGTGAGAATCTTCACACCGTTACCGCTGATGATGAGAAGGGTACCATCACTGTTGACGGCAAGACCCTGACCATCTACGCTGAGAAGGACGCTAAGGATCTTCCTTGGGGCAAGATCGGCGTTGACGTTGTTCTCGAGTGCACAGGTTTCTACTGCTCCAAGGACAAGTCCCAGGCTCACATCGACGCAGGCGCTAAGAAGGTAGTTATCTCTGCTCCGGCAGGCAACGACCTCAAGACCATCGTTTTCTCCGTTAACGAGAAGACCCTGTCCGCTGACGACAAGATCATTTCCGCTGCTTCCTGCACCACTAACTGCCTCGCTCCTATGGCTAAGGCACTGAACGATTATGCTCCTATCCAGTCCGGTATCATGAGCACGATCCACGCTTACACCGGCGACCAGATGATCCTCGATGGTCCTCACAGAAAGGGCGACCTGAGAAGAGCAAGAGCTGGCGCAGCTAACATCGTTCCGAACTCCACCGGTGCTGCTAAGGCAATCGGTCTGGTTATCCCCGAGCTCAACGGCAAGCTCATCGGTTCTGCACAGCGTGTTCCTGTTCCCACAGGTTCCACCACTATCCTTACCGCTGTTGTTAAGGGCGCAGACGTTACCAAGGAAGGCATCAACGCTGCTATGAAGGCTGCTGCTTCCGAGTCCTTCGGCTACAACGAGGATCAGATCGTTTCTTCCGATGTTATCGGTATGAGATTCGGTTCCCTGTTCGACGCTACACAGACAATGGTAGCTAAGATCGCTGACGATCTCTATGAGGTTCAGGTTGTTTCTTGGTATGATAACGAGAACTCCTACACCTCTCAGATGGTTAGAACCATCAAGTACTTCGCAGAGCTCAAGTAATTTCTGCTCTTTAAGTGCATAGAAGCTCCCCTCGGGTGACCGGGGGGAGCTTTTTTGTGGTGGATTATGGGGAGTGGGGTGGTGATAAACTAGAATTTAGCGGCGTAGTGTACTTCCGAAACAGTCCACCGGACTGTTTCGGAGGACAGGCTCAACAAAGACAATGT